>ERZ724510.298-NODE-298-length-28110-cov-5.844199_pt1 | contig 28110 bp, 22 predicted proteins | sample MGYA00376043_ERZ724510 | MGnify/ENA primary metagenome ERZ724510 (study PRJEB28724, sample SAMN07190888) | wastewater metagenome | isolation source: influent of sewage treatment plant in Hong Hong | place: USA: Christiansburg, Virginia | collected 2016-03-01 ... | reverse complement strand
CTGCGCAGCAAGTCGTTTCGGGCCGACACCACGTCCATCCTGCTGGAAGACTTGGGCCTGACCACCCAGGCGCTGCGTTACCACTTGAAAGAGCGGGCCAAGTTCCTGCGCGCCAAAGATCGGGTGGAACGCCTCAAACGCCTGGTGCTGCCGGGCGACGGCGCGCCCGACCTGGACCGCAAAATGCTGGCGGTGCTGACCCGTGCCGACCAGCCAGAGCTGTTTGCCATGCTGCAGCGCTTGTTTGCCGCACTGGTGGTCGATGGCGAGGCCGACCTGGCTGCGCAGCCCAAGGCCTGGCAAGAGATTGCGGCCAACGATCTGGCGCCAGCGTTCTGGGCACTGGTGCGCTCGCAACTGGGCTATGCCGACGCAGAACCCAGCCTGCGGGACTTGCTGGTGCGTGTGCTGGTTACTGACCTGTGCCGGAGTCTGGACGGTGCGCCGCCCCGCCAGCTGGCCCATTTTGTGTTGCCAGACCGTGCGCTGGCAGCCAATGCCTCTGTCTTTGCGGCGCGGTGGCGCTCGGACTTGGCGTTTTTCAGCAGCTACAACGCGCTGGCCCGCGCCGTGGCGCACGAGCTGAACCTGGTGCCATTGCTGGCCAGCCACACTGCCGAGCAACTGGCCGAATGCATGGCTTTTGAGGAGGTGGAATTGCGCGTGGTGCAAGACCTCAAGCAACGCATCGTGGCCGGGGCAGGCGCCAACATGGACGTGGTGCACAGCCTGATTGCACGGCGGCGGGACGGGCATTGGGCCAACCCTTTGTTGGCCAGTGCCGGCGAGCGCACCCGGGCGCTGGCGGCTTGCTACGACGCGCTCACGGCGGCGGCAGATTTTTTCAGCCTCAAGGCCAGCCATGCGGCGGGCTTTAGCTTTGCCAATGCGGCCACAGCGTTTGCCCAGTACCGCGATGACCTCTACCGCTTTGACCAGCTCTACCGGCACTTTCACACGGCAGCGGATGCCGTGGAGCCTTCGGGTTGGGCTGTGCTGCATGAGCTGCGCACGTCCATCGAGCAGGTGTATTCCGGCTGGTTCGTGCCGCAGCTGGGTGCTGCCTGGGCCAAGGTGGTGGAAGGCGACCAAGGTTTGCTGCAGCGCTGGTCCATTCCCGATGTAACGCCGCAGCAGGCGTTTTATGAGCGTGAGGTGCAGCCTTTGTACAGCGGCGGCGCCAAGCGGGTATTTGTGGTGATTTCAGACGCATTGCGCTACGAAGTGGCGCAGGAGCTGGTGCAGTTCACCAATGGCAAAAACCGCTTTAAGGCATCGCTGGGCACCATGCTGGGTGTGCTGCCGAGCTATACCGCGCTGGGCATGGCTGCGCTGCTGCCGCACCAAACGCTGGCGTACAAGGAGACTGCCAACCTCGACGTGCTGGCAGATGGCCATTTGGTGGCTACGCTGGAGCAGCGCAACGAGCATTTGAAGTCGGTTGGGGGCATGGCCATCAAGGCGGAAGACCTGATGGCCCTGGGCAAAGAAAAAGGCCGAGAGCTGGTGCGCGACCGCCAGCTGATCTACATCTACCACGACCGCATTGACATGACGGGCGACAAGCAGGCATCCGAATCCAAGACCTTTGAGGCAGCGGCGCAGACGGTGCAGGAGCTGTCGCAACTGCTGGGTTTCATCATCAATTCGCTCAACGGCTCGACCGTGCTGGTGACGGCGGACCATGGTTTCATTTACCAAGAGTCGCCACTGGATGGCGCGGACAAATCGACGCTGGATGAAAAGCCTGCAGGCACGCTGAAAGCCAAGAAGCGCTACCTGATCGGCCGCAACCTGGGCACGAGCCCCAAGGTTTGGGCGGGCAATACGGCGGTGACGGCGGGCACCACGCCTGAAGGTAGCCTGGATTTTTGGGTGCCCAAAGGGGCCAGCCGCTTCCACTTTGCCGGGGGCGCTCGCTTTGTGCACGGCAGTGCCATGCCGCAAGAGGTGGTGCTGCCAGTCATTACAGTGCGTGAGAGCGAGGCCGACCACGCCAAGACCCGGCCCGTGAATATCAGCGTGCTGGGCAACGTGGGCAAGATGGTGACCAGTTCGCAGCGTTTCGAGTTCATACAGACCGATGCGGTGTCCGAGCGGGTGCTGGCGCGCACGGTGGTAGTTTCGCTGCGCGAGGGCGACGCGCTGATCAGCGACGAGCAGACACTGACGTTCGACAGCACCTCCCAGTTGCTGGATGAGCGCAAGCGTTCGGTATTTTTAACGGTGCTGGCCGGTGCACATGACCCGCACCGCCGCTATGACCTGGTGATGCGTGATGCGATCACTAAAGTGGAAATGCTGCGCTTGCCCATCAAAGTGGACTTGGCCTTTGGCAGTGACTTTTAATGGAATGCGGTTTTTTGAAAATGCCAATGACACAAGACCTGAACACCCCTGTCGCCCAGCTGTCCACCGGAGCATTGGAAACGACTGCAGACGCGAGCCTTGACGATCTGCTCAACACGCACTTCGCTGGAAAGGTCGTCCGCAAGGACTTGACCAAACTCATCAAGGAAGGCGCCAATGTGCCGGTGTACGTGCTGGAGTACCTGCTGGGCATGTACTGCGCGAGCAACGACGAGGCCACCATTCAGAATGGGCTGCAGATGGTCAAGCGCGTGCTGGCTGAAAACTATGTGCGCGCTGACGAGGCAGAAAAGGTCAAATCGAAGGTGCGCGAAAGCGGCACGTACAAAGTGATCGACAAGATCACCGTCAAGCTCAATGAGAGGCGTGACCTGTACGAAGCGCTGCTGTCCAACCTAGGCGTTAAGAACGCCGAGATTTCGGACACCTACGTGCGCCAGTTCGAAAAACTGCTGGTGGGGGGCATCTGGTGCATCGTCACGCTGAAGTACCACTTTGAGGAAGACCAGCGTGGATCGCCTTTCACCGTGACTGAACTCAAGCCCATCCAGATGCCCAACATGGACATGCAGGCACTGTTTGAGGCGCGCAAGGCGTTCACCGATGCGCAGTGGATCGACGCGCTGATCCGCTCCACGGGCATGGAGCCCACCTGCTTCAAGGAGCGTGAAAAGTGGCACCTGCTGGCACGCATGGTGCCGCTGGTAGAGAACAACTACAACTTCTGCGAGCTGGGCCCGCGTGGCACCGGCAAGAGCCACATCTACAAGGAAATCAGTCCCAACAGCATCTTGGTGTCGGGCGGACAGACCACCGTTGCCAATCTTTTTTACAACATGGGCGCGCGCAAAGTGGGGCTGGTGGGTCTGTGGGACTGCGTGGCGTTTGATGAGGTGGCGGGCATCAACTTCAAAGACCACGACGGCATTCAAATCATGAAGGATTACATGGCATCCGGCTCGTTCAGCCGGGGTCGTGAGTCCATCAACGCCAGTGCGGCGATGGTGTTCGTGGGCAACATCAACCAGAGCGTGGAGTCGCTGGTCAAAACTTCGCACCTGCTGGCGCCGTTCCCCGAGGCCATGATCGACTCGGCATTTTTTGACCGGTTTCATGCCTATGTGCCGGGCTGGGAAATCCCCAAGATGCGGCCTGAGTTCTTTACCAACCAGTACGGCCTGATCGTTGACTACCTGGCTGAGTACCTGCGCGAGATGCGCAAGTACAGTTTTGCCGATGCCATCGACAAGTGGTTCAAGCTGGGCAACAACCTGAACCAGCGCGACACCATTGCCGTGCGCCGCACGACATCGGGCTTGCTCAAGTTGGTGTGCCCGAATGGCGAGTACACCAAGGATTCGGTGCGCAAGTGTCTGGAATATGCGCTGGAGACACGGCGCCGCGTGAAAGAGCAACTCAAAAAAATCGGCGGCATGGAGTTCTACGATGTGCATTTCAGCTACATCGACTTGGAAGACGGTGTGGAGCGATTCGTGACCGTGCCCGAGCAGTCGGGCGGGGCGCTGGTGCCGGAGGGTCGCCTGCAGCCAGGCACCTTGCACACGATCAGCATGGGGGCTGCGGAGATGCCTGGCATCTACCGGCTGGAGATCCAGTCCATTCCCGGCAGCGGAAAAGTAAGCGTCTCAGGCGCCGCACCGCGCGAGGCAGTCAGGGTAGCGTTTGACTATTTCAAGGCCAACTCATCGCGGGTGAGTGCATCCATCAAACCGGGTGAGCGCGATTTTCACACCCACCTGGTGGAGCTGCAAAACAGCGGTGCCCCCCAAGCCCTGACGCTGGCCAGCTTTATCGCATTGTGCTCCGCAGCCCTTGCCAAGCCCGTGCAGTCGCAACTTGCTGTGTTGGGTGATATGAGTCTGGGCGGCACCATTGTTCAGGTTCGTAATCTGGCTGAAAGCATGCAGGTGGCATTTGATGCGGGTGCAAAGCGCATCTTGCTGCCGATGTCGAGCGTGACGGACATCCCATCGGTGCCAGGCGAATTGTTCGCAAAGTTTCAGACGAGCTTTTATTCAGATCCGGTGGATGCGGCGTTTAAGGCGTTGGGGGTGGAGTGATTTACCCCAACAAGTGTTCACCTTTCTTGATTACCAGTGTTGCGCCAACGCGAGGCCTACGTCCATTGCGCAAGCACTGCGGTGGTCAGCGGGTCAGTGGAATCCAGGCGCACACCTCGGGCGGTTCCGGCAATTGTTTACCACAGCAGTCGTTCCTCGACCGCGCCCAAACTTGCGCGCGGATGATGTGCCGGTGTGAAGATCGCCCGCTATCTCAGTGCATTGCTAGCCTTCGATCCGGGAGGGCGGCAGTGTTTGCGCAACTGAATCGATTTGAAATTGTGGTTGATAGCAACCCGGAGGCTGCCCAGACTGGCACAACGTGTGCGCGCGTGCTAACTAGGAACTCGCAGCAGGGAAGGGCGCCGAGGGTAGAGCAGAAGTGCTCCGCGATCGATTTGCGACGAGCGGGTGCCGCTTCGCCGCGAAGATACGAATGCAAATCTTATTCAGCGAATACACGATAGTCGAGAAGACGAGCCAGGCGATTGACCCGCTCGGCCTCATGCGCCTAGCCAGCGCCTTACGCGACGCCATATTTCCCCAGTTCACCGTACTGACGCAGCATCCGGCCCACTTGGGATTGCTGTGTGCGGTCTGGCACGAACTCGACGCGACTGCGGACGCGAGGGCGCCGCAGCGAGCGCGCCGCTTTCGTGAACTGGAAGTGCTTTGCGGTGTTGGCGCCGGCCGAAAATTGACCCACTGGGGATGCGGACAAAGTTCCACCAGCGCCGACAGACAACTATGTTTCAGGCCGCCGATCGCGCGGATAGGTGTTGTTCGAACCGTACTTTGGACAGTTGAGCTGAAACCCGCCGGCTTGGTGCGCGCGTTCTTGTGCAAGGCAATCATCATTGAATCTCACCGGTGGCATGCGTCAGGTCTTTTACCAACTCCCTCATCGTCTCTGGCGACGAACAAGGGTTACCGTCTAAAGTCTATGCCATCATCCGGTATGCGATACCTATGAGGGCAGGTCACCTATCGAACAGCCTCCACCTTGAATTCCTGCGTGTAAGGCGAACGCACCTGCTTGCGTCTAATTTCTCAACTCTTTGTCGGTATTTTCAACATGAATAAGAACGCCACTTTTCAGGGGCAACGTCAGTCGAGGGTGGTGGCTGATTTTTCATCGCTGACTCCGGTTTGACTAAACAAGTCACCATTCACGCGCTGAACGATCAAGAAGCCAAGCTTATTCATCAGAGACTGACTGCAGTTGTGCCACATTGATAAGATCAAGCGTTTTTTTGGCAAGCCGATCAGGAAACCCGAGATGAAGCGTTGCGTGATTGGTATTCGCCGCCTCGGTGATCCGGAACCGCCGCCGGGCAAGCACACGCCAACAGTGTGGTTCGCCTCCATGGCCACCATGGCTGCGGTGCTTTCGGAGGACAACCAATCTCTGCTGCGTCTGATCCGGGACAAGCACCCCAAATCGTTGACCGAGTTGGCGGACCTCACCGGGCGGCAGGTGCCGAATCTGTCGCGCACGTTGCGGATGATGGAGCGCTATGGCTTGGTGACACTGAAGAAGAACGTACGCGAAATCGAGCCGATGGCACTAGCGACCAGTTTCAAAATTTTGATCGATTGAGGCAGGCGTAATGACGACTCAAAGAGTTTCTAGGGAGAATATTTTCGTCGAGCCGCGCGAGCGCCTGATCAATTGGGTACGCAAACAACTTGTAGGCCCGCCTCGTTCGGTGGAGGGCGCTCCAGATATCGTGGGTGTGTTGCCCACAGAACGCTTCCCTCTTGGAGCACTGTACCCAATTTCACCTGCGGGAGAAGGTGTTGATCCCGCCAGCGATGACGGATCCGAGGATGACGCCCTGCCCAACGCAACAGGTGAAACAAAAGAAGAACCAGCGATGGTGAGGCGATACATTCCCCCTTCATCCTTAGGTTTCTCATTTTTCATTAAGGGCAAGGATATTCGACTTCAAGTTTTGTGCAGTGTGGTTTGTTACGAAAGAACCGAACGAGACTCTCGTGGTAGGTTTAAAAATGACTGGACTCGAAAAAGATTGGGCGAGGGCGTTCATGAAATCGAAGAGTTTATAAACCTGTCCAGTCCATTGAGAGATTTACGCCAGAGATTTAAAAGACTTGATGGCCACGCGCGCGTGGACGTGGAGTGGCGGAAGTTCTCTACCGGCTGGATTGTGACGGTTTCTCTGTGCAACGCCAATGAAATTCAAGGTGGAATAAAAACGGGCAAAGAGTTTGTCGAGGAGCGCGCTGAAAAGACATTATTCGAAGCGTCCCTGCGCTGCGTTATCGACGCCGGTGAAGTGGGCGCCTATCCTCGCGTCGATCGAAGCCTGCTTGATGACGAAGAGCAAGAGATCGAACTGCAATATGCCCATCGGCATGTCTATGCCATCGGCCATGGTTGTGCAGCTGACTGGGAAGTCGAAACTGGCAAAGTGAGTGAGATTTTCTCGGATACGATGCCAGAAGTGGAGGTGCCGCAAATGACCGCCGACACGGGGGCACGCGGCGATACGATTTTATCGCTTGCAAGGCTGTCTGATATTTGTAACGAGCATGACAGCGTAAAACCTGAACTCACTGCTTTCGCGGAGGGGTACGCCAATTGGGTTTCCGAACAAGGCCGCTGCATCTCCGAGCAACTTGCAGACGATCGCGCTGCGGCCGAGCGAATCGTGAAACGTATGAGCGTTGCAGTGTCGCGTATGCGCACGGGGTTGGATCTATTAAGCAAGGATGCGCAGGTTCAATTGGCTTTCTCGCTGGCCAATCGCGCCATGCTAGATCAGATGAGACAGAATGACCGGCTGCAAGGTAAGCCTCACGGTGACGACACCTACCGCTGGCGTCCTTTTCAGTTAGCGTTTTTGCTGACTACCCTGGAATCCTCTGCGAATGCAGACAGCGACTTCCGGGACACCGTTGACCTGATTTGGTTTCCGACCGGTGGCGGCAAAACAGAGGCCTACCTCGGCTTAATCGCATTACAGATCGCACTGAGGCGCTTGCGCTACCCTGATACGGGTGGCGGCACGACAGTATTGATGCGTTACACGTTGCGCCTGCTGACGCGCGATCAATTTATCCGAGCCACACGCCTAATCTGCGCACTGGAGTTGATTCGCCGTGAGCGCAATGACCTCGGCAAGGACGTGATCTCTGTCGGCATGTGGGTTGGCGATGCCACCAGTCCAAATACGTTCTCGAAGGCCGCGGAGCTTGTGACAAGTGCCTGTACTGCTGGCGACAAGCCAGCATTGGTGATGGATCATTGCCCTTGGTGTGGCGATGCTTTTGCGGCAAAGCGCAATTACGACAGCACTGACCAGCGTTTTCATTTCTTGTGTAGAAATAGTGATTGCAGTTTCGGCGCGACGGTCACTGGCAGGCTGCCTTGCAACGTGGTCGATGAAGCGTTGTATGCCGAGCCTCCAACAATGCTTGTAGCTACCGTGGACAAATTCGCACGACTGGCCTGGGATGAGCGTGCCAACGCCTTCTTTGGCGGATCGCGACATCTACCACCCGAGCTCATCATCCAGGATGAGCTGCACCTGATCGCCGGAGCACTCGGTTCAGTCGCGGGATTGTATGAAGCGGCCGTGGATACCGTTGTGCAGTCGCGTGGCTTGTATCCAAAATATATTGCATCGACCGCCACCATCCGCATGGCAAGCCAACAAGTAAGAATGTTATATGGCCGCGATGTAGCAGTATTTCCACCGCCAGGCCTAAACTGTGATAACTCCTTCTTTGCCAGAACAGTGCCTTTGGCGCAACGTCCCGGCCGCGTGTACATCGGATATCTGGCGCCAATGCTTAACCGCCAAATGTGCATGGCACCACTCGCCGCGGCCCTATTGTTGGCGCCGGGTGCCTTGTTTGCGAGCGAACAGGATCAGCAGGAGTTGCTGGACGCATGGTGGACTCAAATGGTGTATCACGGAAGCTTGAAGGGCGTGGGCAACAGCCATACTGCGTTTGCTAGTGCCGTTCGGGATTTTATGCGATTGTTGCAACCCCAACCTAGACATGAAAACCGTACGACTCCCAGTATTGCGCAGCTAACTAGTTTGCAAACTGCCGAACAGAATGCAACAATCTTCGAAAGGCTGAACAGGAAATTTGGTGAGGCGGGTTGCTTGGATGCGGTGTTGGCCACTAATATGATTTCTGTCGGGCTGGATGTGGGGCGACTAGGCCTAATGATCATCAACGGCCAGCCTCTGACTACAGCTGAATATATCCAAGCCAGCAGCCGTGTTGGGAGAAGCGAAGTTCCTGGGCTAGTATTTACAAATTATTATCGCGATCAGGCCCGCAGCCTGTCGCACTACGAAAGCTTCCGTCCCTATCACGACGCATTCTATCGTTTCGTTGAGCCCTCCAGTGTCACTCCCTTTACCTATCAGGCTCGGATGCGTGCCATGCATGCGGCATTGGTTATTGTCATTCGCCACGCTGTGAATGGCATGTTGGGCAACGAGAATGCAGGAGATTTTGATTCAAATAATCCATTGATAACCAAGGCCATTGATCGCCTGAAGCGACGCTGCAGGCAATCAGTTTCAGAGAATTCTGACTCCGTGGATTTGCACATCGATGCCCTTGTCGCCGATTGGCAGAGCGAAGTCGAGCGCTGTCTATATTCCCGAAGAAAATTGGAATATCAGGTTTCTGACCGCGACACCGGGCGCGATCGTTTGATCTACAACCACGATGACCGTATTCGTGGTCTATGGCCGACATTGCAGTCCCTGCGTAATGTTGAGAACAGTGCACTGCTCAAAGCGCTCTAATCCATGCACAATGAATTTACTCCAGTGCGCTTGTCGCATGTTCTAGGCCAGAGCGGCGTGGGCGCGATTGTCCGTGGGGCGAATGGCCTTGCAGTGGTTCAGGACACCCGTCAGTGGACCGATCGCCAAGGCGAACCTGCCGGCAAGCTGATTCCATACGTCGAGCGCGTCCGTGCCGCGTTGGGAATTTCGCAATCGCTGCGCGAGCCCCCGGTTGCGAAGGAGTTGGCCAACGGCCAGGTCGATGGCACCTGTGTGCCGGCAACGCGGTTTCCGTCCTGGATGCGTTGCCCGAGTTGCGGTGCGCTCTATATCCGCCCTTGGAAGGATGGCTCAACGGACAAAGCATCTCATTGCCACTGGGAGAAGTGCAAGGGCAAGCCGAGGTTGGAGCAGGTCACGTGGGTCTTGGCTCATCCGGCTGGATACTTGGCCGATGTGCCATGGCATTTTCTTGTTCATAGGGGCGCGCGCGCGCCGGCCCAACAAAACTGCAAGATACGCGACCAACTTCAATTGATCGAACGTGGCTACGAACAGCGCATCTTGCGTTGTGCCGCGTGCAGTGCCGAGACTCAGTTTCGCGGCGATGAGCGGGTACCGTTCGGCCAGCAACGCATGCAGCCATGGGCACGGGATGATATCGCAACGGCCAATGTCGCTCCAGCCGCTGAACCCGACGAAGAGAAGCTAAATATGGCCCAAGTGCTTGCCATTAATGACACACGTGTCTATGCCCCTGAAGTCGTCTCCGTGCTGATCATTCCACCGGAATCCCGCGTGCGCAAGGGCACGGTTGTTGATTTGCTTTATCGGAATTCAGCCGAGCGAAAAAAAATAGATACCGCTAGAACACCATTGGCGAAAAAATCTGCCATCAAGACGCTGGCAACCGAGTACAGATGCAACCCCCGGGATATTGAGGCAGCATTGTCTGACCTCGATCGTGGCTATCCCTTGTATGGCGAAAATCTGACGCCTGGACAATTACGAGAAAGCGAGTTCGAGGCATTTCTGGAAGTTCTACCTGATCAGCGCGATGACGAAGATCTGGTCACGCGAAACAGAAGCGGCGAATGGCACGCATTGGAGAACGATGACAACTTGAGCGCAAGAACAAGAACGACGGTTCGCTGTGTCCAGCATTTGGTCCGGGTGGATAGACTCAAGGCAGTAAAAGTTTTCAGCGGATTTACTCGTCTTGGCGGAGAAGACATCGTACCGCCGGATATAGTTGGGCAGTCCGATTGGCTACCAGCCGTTGAATTGTACGGAGAGGGTATCTTCATTGCCTTGGATGAAGACAGGCTGGGTTGGTGGGAACAACAACCTGGGGTCCTTGCGCGGCTCGAGAAGCTGAAACTTCGATTTGCGCAATCTGGGCGCGATGAGCCCAATCCGTTAACACCACGCTTCATGCTGATGCATACGCTGTCTCACCTGTTGATGCGGCAAATCGAGTCCGAGGGCGGCTATCCAGCAGCATCACTTATCGAGCGCATTTATTGTTCCCAAGTACCGGAGCGAATGGCCGGCATTCTCATCCATGTCGCTGTACCGGATCTCGCTGGCTCGTTGGGGGGATTGGCAGAACTGGCCGAGCCCAGGCGGTTTCTAGGCATCTTGTCCCGAGCTCTGGAACATGCTCGTTGGTGCTCGCTTGACCCAGTGTGCAGCGAACACGATGGGCAAGGACCGGGTTTGCTGAACCGGGCGGCCTGTCATGCGTGTACGTTGGTGCCGGAGCCTGCCTGTGAGTACGGCAACATACTGCTGGATCGCAGTTTCGTTAAGGGCGATGACTGTGATGGATTGCCTGCATTCTTTGCAGAGTCGTGACCATGCCTGTAGATCGTACACGCCGCTTTGTGCTGCCAGGCATTCAGGATCTCAACAAAGATCAGGATGAGGCGCTTGCTCTTCCCTTAGAAGGACAGCATCTCATTATTGGCGGGCCTGGCACCGGTAAGTCGGTGGTGGCGTTGCTTCGGGCCCGAAGGCTGGCTCAAGAGCAGAAAAAATATCGAATCCTTGTGTATAACCATCTACTGAATGGTTCGAATCGGCACCTGTTCGGTTTCACCGAGCCCTTGAGATCAAACACTTGGGAAAAGTGGTTCCGGGATATGTACAGACACATATTCAGAAAATCAGTCCCTACAATTCTCCAAGAAAATCCCAGTGCTTATCGACCGATCGAGTGGAATGCTGTCGAGGAAGACGTATCCAGTATAAAGGAAGGAACCGAACTACCATTAAATATGGATTTTTACTTGCTTATTGATGAAGGGCAAGATATGCCTCCTCAGTTCTATTCAGCGCTTGTAGGATGGGGGGCAGAAAACTTCTATGTGGTAGCTGATCAGAATCAACAGCTGCAGCCAGATAAATGCAGCTCACGTCAAGACATTGAAAATGCCTTAGCAATCAATACGAAAGACACTCTAGAACTTATAACTAACTATCGAAATACGCGACCCATCGCGCAGTTGGCACAGCACTTTTATGCAGCCAGCCCGGCAAGTCCAAGGCCTGACCTACCCGATTCAAAATCCACGGCCACATCGCCGGAGCTCTGGGCTTATGGAGCTATCGGTCAGCAATCATTGAGTGAAATCGCTGAGGGAATTCTTAAATTGAGTGATCGTTTTCCAAGTAAATTGATTGGAATCATCACTCCCGATAACAGAATTCGTGAAAAATTCTATGATGCACTCGCTGAAGCCAGACCAAAGTTGGACAACGGTAGGCCACCTATACAGACCTTTGTCTCGGGACAGCAAGAGCCGCTGGATTTCGGACAGGGTGGCATCATGGTCATCAATGCGCAGTCATGCAAAGGGTTGGAGTTCGATATTGCCATACTTGCTGATATCGATCAAAACAAGCCGAAAAATGACATTTATGCACTTAAATCACGCTTCTATGTAATGGTGGCGCGCGGCCGGGAGCAGGTCATTCTGCTACGCACCGGCAATACTTGCCCAGTCGTGGAAAGTTTGCTTCCAACTGACTCGACTGTCCTTTTTAGAAAAGAACAATGAGCACTGCAAATTTCAAGAACATAAGTGCGCGGAAGTCCCCGCAGACATGGCATCTAGTCACCAACCATCTGAACTTGCTGTATATGCTGGCTGCTGGTCTAGTGATGGAGCCATCCGGGTTCCGTGGCAAGCATTATGCGGATTCGCTGGGAGCTATTCCTGGTTGGATCCCGTTGTTCCGCAATGCGCCTCCGGCCAAGACGCTGGAAGAGGCCGTCAGCGAGCGTAGACACCTGCGCCCCTGCATTGTGTCCTTTGATCTGTCAGGTGTTTCCGGCCCTGTGCAAGTTCTATCCCGAGAAGGCAAGATTCGAAATGCCGATCTTCCCAATCTACGGCTAGGCAAAGAGGGCGTCTGCATCCTTGTACGAGCGCCTTTGCCGCTGACTTTATTTTCACGTATTTATTTTCATTTAGATGAAGATCGGAAGATATTTGAGATCGCAGCCAAGGATGTTTCCAATGTTGACTTGAAACCATATTGCATCGAAGTAGATGAGTCATTATTTCTCAGCACGATCGAAGGTGCATGGCCGCCCATACAAATAGAAAAGCCGAGACTGAAAAATGTCCGCCAAAAGAAGTCCGATAGCCGACAAGGCGATTTTCTAGATGGGGTAAATAATGCAGGGCAAGTTTCCGTGCACGAATTCCATAAGCATCTCCCTGCTCAGGCGCTGGGTGGTCTGCTGGCTATGTTATATCACGGAGCGAACCGTAGTGAATTGGGTGTCGAAATTTTTCAACGGATAACAGGTTCCATGCACAATGTCGACGGAATATCGATTCAAGATTCGGTATTGTCAGAGTTGCCGAATTGGTTGAATGGATACGAGGTTTCGGCTATCTCAAATATTCCTGCTAGGTTATATTGGGGTGCGGTGAGTGCCGTTGCCACCGCACACGAAATCTCTCACGCATCACAACCTACAGACTTGGTGCTGGAATACCTCGATGCTCAAATTTCGCAATTGAGAGACGAAAAATACAGATCCCGCCTAGAGCGTTTGGTCGCAGATATGCGTGGCTGCCTTGGGTTGGGAGGTGGAACCATTACCGAACTTTTGGAGCGCAATAAAGGTTCCCTGTCACGGCCCTTGCTATTGTTCTGCTTGCGTGAACGTTGCGTAGATCTGCTTGAATTCTCAACCCCGCTGTTGAGCGATGCCGAATACTTGCTAGCAAGCGTGCTATTCGGAGTCCGGGATGGTTGGTTGAAGTTGCCTTGCATGATGCGCGACCAGACGTTATCGGCATATGTTATGTCCCGGATGGCGGGTGTCGCACATCAGAGGCACGGAGACAAGCTTTCGATACCAGAAATGCCAAGGCCCCAGCCTTTGCGCGCCCTCTTTCCAGCAGAGACAGATGCGTGGGATGAGAGTCAGATGAACGCTGCGATCGAAATTTCCAGAAGCAAAAAATGGCTGGACTGTATCGAAACGATCATTTTTTCGGCTGATGGTTTTCCTCTGGGCGAACCAAAACATGATAACGGTAAGTTCATCTTTTCGGGCGAAGCAATTTCCTCTATAGGAATCAGTCATGATGCGTTCCGTAGACATATTGGAGAATGGCCGCCAATTGATGATGGCCTGGATTTAAAAATAAGGAGTGAATTGAAGCACCTAAAAAATGAGGAAATCGTTCAACCATGAGAATGATTCCTAGTGAGCCTTTGCATACCGATAGCTATGCAGAAAAACGTGTATTTGACCAGTTGCGAGCGTCGTTTTCTGGAGCGGATCAGACTGCATGGTTCGCCATGCACTCGCTAAATCTCCCTCGACACGAATACAAAAGATTTGGCGAAATAGATTTTATCGTGTGTGGTCCTGATGGTTTGTTTGTCCTCGAAATAAAGGGCGGCGGTGTGTCGTGTCGTGATGGTATCTGGGAGACAAGCAATCGATATAAGGAGGCAAGTCGGCTTAAGGAGTCGCCCTTCAAGCAGGCCGAGGGTGCTTTGCACGGTTTGAGAAAAAAACTACCGTATCTACTCGAATTTGTTTCAGGGTACGGCGTTGTCATGCCCGATGTAGATAAGTTGCCCGAGAGTGCTGAATGGGATCGTGCTGTCTTAGCAGATTCGAAAGATTTCAAGCAATTTGAACAATGGCTCATTCGATTAATTAGACACTGGCGTGCGAAGGATCCCCGCAAACCAAATGCAACTTCTGATCAGCTGAAGCGGCTACAGCAACTTCTACGACCAGATTTCGAGGCGGTGGTTTCGTTACATGCGAGCGCTGGAGCAGTTGAGTCCAGAATTGCGCGTCTTACGGATGACCAACTTCGGCTGATTGATGCCGTTGAAGCGAACGATCGCGTCATCTGCTCTGGTGGTGCAGGAACAGGAAAGACGATGCTGGGGCTCGAACTGGCAAAGCGCTGGGTAGCGGCTGGAATGAACGTTGCCATGACGTGCCACTCGCCTTGGTTGAAGAATTTCTTGGAGCGATCTCCACTGCCTGGCCTTACAGTTTGCTTGGCCAGTTCTATTCATCTAGCGGCAAGAAGAGCCGGCGTCGAGAAGTTCGATGCCATCATCGTCGATGAGGGGCAGGATATTTTGAATATGGAGAGCCTGTCGAAGGTGGATGCAAACCTGGGAGGCGGACTAGATAAGGGGCGTTGGTGCTTCTTCCACGATATTAATAATCAGTCAGGATTGTGTGGCACATACTTTCCTGATGCCTATGAATATCTGAGTATGTTCGCTCCGACAAAAATACCGTTAAGAGTGAATTGTCGAAATTCATTGCCAATCTTGAATCGTATTAAGAATTCACTCCACGCCGACATGGGAAACCCAGGCGTAGGCGACGGGCCTTCCGTTCGTGAGATATTCGCAGACAGCGAACAGCATGGAATTCAATCCATCGAAAATGAACTAGCGACACTGACAGAAGAAGGATTTACATATGGCGATATCGTCGTTCTGTCGCATCTGCCATTCGATGAGTCGTTGGTTTCATCGTTGTCGCCCCGCTGGCGTAACGCGATTTCAAGTCTTGATGGTGCTTCGCCTCTAAGTTCCGCCAAGCAGTCCATAGGTTTTGCCCGCATCCCGGACTTCAAAGGACTTGAGAGTGAGGTCGTTGTACTCATCGATTTGCCTGCCCCTGGCTCACGCGCGGATCTGAGGGCACTCCACTATGTGGGGATGAGCAGAGCACGTGCGGTCTTAAGCATGATTGCCCTAAAAGACCACAGCAACGAGCGCCAGTGCTCATAAGCTCGCTGTTTTGCAGACCTTAAGTCGAAAAACTTCGGGCGTCACAGTGCCACCACTGGGGCGGGCTTCCCTTAGCTAAGACACGTCTGCATAAATCGGCTCCCGAAGTGCTCGGCGAGCCGATGAGCTGAGAAGGTCTGAGGCATGAAACAAGCGGACCTTGGCCGGACCTGACAACCAAGCGCACGCGCAAGCGTGAGTTCCTTGGGGAGATGGAGCGCGCGGTGCCGTGGGCGGAGCTGGTTGCCTTGATCACGCCGTACGCACCCCAAGGCAAGCGCGGACGCCCGCCATTTGCTGTGCAGACCATGCTGCGAGTGCACTTCATGCAGCAGTGTTTTACGCTGAGCGATCCGGCCATGGGAGAGGCACTGCATGACGTGCCGCCGTTTAGTGAGTCGGCCCTGAAGAATCCCTGCAGCCCTCATGAATGCTAACTTTGTGGGGTGATCACGGATACCAAGAACTCCCATTTTGAATTGCAATAGGCAGCAGTTTCTGGGAGATTTTGATGTTTGCCGACGCCGCCACCGCCGACTTCTTCCGCGCCCGCTTGGACCACATGATTGATCTGCGCCAGCCGCTGGTCGTGCTGGCCTCTCGCATGCCGTGGCAGCAAATCGAAGCGTCTCTTGCTCACCTGTTCTCACGCAAGGCACACACTGGTCTGGCCATGCCAGATCTGGACTTGTTTGGCGAGGCAGCTTTGCCTGCTGCTCGCCAGTCCAACGCCGGGCGCCCGCGCATCCCACTGCGCACCATGATCGCGCTGCTCTACCTCAAGCACGCCTTTGACCTCAGCGATGAAGCTGTGGTCGAGCGTTGGTCGGACTCGCCCAACATGCAGTATTTCTCTGGCATGGCGTACTTTGAGCCTCGCCTGCCTTGCGACGCCACCACCCTGATCAAGTTCCGCCGCCTGCTCGGCGAAGAAGGGGTTGAAGAACTGCTCTCCCAGACCATCACCGCAGCCGTCTCACTCAACCTCATTCCTGCTGCAGCCCTGGCCACTGTGGTGGTGGACTCCACTGTGCAGGAGAAGGCAGTGGCACACCCCACGGACTCCAAACTCCTGGAGACGGCTCGCTCCAAATTGGTAGCGGCCGCGCAGGACGCTGGCATTGAGCTCAAACAAACCTTCGCCAAAGAAGGCCGACTGCTTCGTTTCAAAGCGGGACGCTACGCGCACGCCAAACAGTTCAAGCGCATGCGCCGCGTGATCAAACGCCAGAGCACGGTGGTGGGGCGTTTGGTGCGAGAGATTGAACGCAAGAACACCACCGGCAGAGCCAAGCTCTACGCTTGGCACGCCCCGGAGGTCGAGTGCATTGCCAAAGGCAAAAGCAGGACGCCCTACGAGTTCGGTGTGAAGGTGGGCATTGCCATGACGCTCAAACACAATCTGATCGTCGGAGCTCGGGCGTTCCCAGGCAAACCGTACGACGGGCACACGCTCAGGGAGCAATTGGAGCAGGCCGGCATCTTGATGCAGGAGACCGGTGTGCAGCCAAGCACCGTCTATGTGGACTTGGGCTACCGGGGGGTGGATGCGGAGAACCCCGGCATTGCGATCAAGCACCGGGGCAAGTTCAAGACGCTTAGCCCCCAGGAAAGAAAACTGCTCAAGAGGCGCCAAGCGGTGGAGCCGATTATTGGGCACTTGAAGAGCGATCACCGTATGAATCGCTGCCCCCTCAAGGGTGAGCTGGGTGACAGTGTGCACGCGGTACTTTGCGCTGCGGGCTACAACATCCGTTGGTTGCTGCGCATGATTGCCAAGAGGGGGGTGCCTTTCTTGCGGCATCTTTATTTGCGCCTGTGCCAGGCAGCGGGGGGTGCGGGCGCACTGGCTGCGGATACTGCGCTACATCGACTGTGCAGCGACTACCGGGTCAGGGCGGCCTTCGGTGGTGGGCTGAAATGAATAAATCAGGGGCGACTAATTGGCCTACTACAAGCGTGGACAGCGCAAGGGGCGGCACTTAATTGCCGTCATTCGCCAATTCAAGTACGGTTCCAGTCATCGGTGTATCCACACTCGGACAACAGCTCCAAAGTCTCTTGTGTTCGTCAGCCATTGAGGATATAAATACACCATCTTTGTTTATAAATGGTGTTTTAATGATTTTGTCGCCGCAGTATCCGCTAAGCGAACTCTGCGTCCTGGCCGACCTTCCGGTTCGGACCGTACGCTACTACGTCCAAGCTGGTTTGGTAGACAAGCCCGTGGGCGAGACGCGAGCCGCTCGCTATGGCTCCAACCATCTGGAACAACTCCTGCTCATCAAGAAATGGACCGCGGCGGGCCTCTCGCTTGAGCGCATCCGCGAGTTACTGCAGGGTGGCGAGACAGACCTTCCTCAGCCCCGTCAACGTCCCGGTTCTGTCGAGGTGCGCAGTCACCTGTATGTGGCAGAGGGCATAGAAATTGTCATTGAGCCTTCCCGCGCTGGCACGACGCCCGAGCAGGTCCGCCAGTTCATCCGCGGCGTGATGGAGCTCTACGCCTCGCTGCACCCATCGTCTTGAAATCGCCAGCACCAAAGGGAGAAAACACATGAACGAATTCGCTCAATGCCGCACTGCGGATGGACAGGCACTGAACTTTGAAGGCGTCAGCGCCAGCGGCGTTGTCAACGGAAGCCTTCTGGAGATGACTCTGGAGCAGCGGTTTCGAAATCCGGAAGAGCGCAATGTTGAAGTTGTCTACACCTTTCCGCTTCCGTGGGGTGCAGTGCTGCTTGGCATCGAGGTGCTCCTCAATGGCCAGAAACTCACTGGAAAGGTGACAGCCCGCCAGGCCGCCCGTGAGACCTATGAGACGGCGCTATCAGAAGGCAACACCAGCATTTTGTTGGCAAAGAACAGGGACGGCAGCTACATCCTGGAGCTGGGCAACCTGCTGGCGCAAGAAGCCTGCGTGATTGTTCTCAAGTACGCGCAGCAACTCCAGCCAGAGCAGGGACACCTGCGCCTGACACTTCCAACCACCATTGCCCCGCGCTATGGAGATGCGGTGCGTGACGGGAAATTCGAGCCGCATGCTGCGCCGTTGACCGATGCGCTGGTGGAATACCCATTCGAGATTGCTTTTGAAGTGCATGGCCCTCTCGTGCACGCAGACGTCTCGTCTCCCACCCACCAGATTGGGGTGCGGCACCGCGATGACGTATTGCACGTCAGCCTGGGCCGTTCAAGTTGGTTGGACAGGGACTTCACGCTGGTGTTCACCGACCTCCAACAACTCTCTCAAGCGATCGCAGCTACTGATCACTTGGAGCCTGGCACCAGTGTCGTCATGGCTAGCTTCGCACCCAACCTAGGACATCTGGAGACTAGAGCCAACTCGGCGGTGGCGCTCAAGCTTCTGGTCGACTGCAGTGGTTCCATGGGTGGCGACAGCATCCAGGCCGCACGCAGTGCTTTGCAAGGCATCGTCGCCTCTCTCATTCCTGCTGACCGATTCAGTCTTTCGCGTTTCGGCAGCTCTGTTGAGCACCGTTGCAAAGCACTATGGACTGGAGCGCCTGCAGCCAAAGCGTCGGCCACCCGCTGGGTACAGAACCTCGAAGCGGATCTTGGCGGCACGAATATGGAGGAAGCTCTGCAGTCGACATTCGCACTTGCGCATCAAGGTCGCTCTGATGTGTTGCTGGTGACCGATGGCGATGTGCATGCCATCGATGCGGTGATTGAAACCGCCAAGAATTCCGGGCACCGGATATTTGTTGTCGGCATTGGCAGCAGCCCCTCTGAAGGACTTTTGCGTAGGCTGGCGAGCGCCACGGGTGGCGCCTGCGAGTTTGTTGCTCCAGGTGAAGCAGTGGAACCTGCTGTGCTGCGCATGTTCCATCGATTGCGCTCTCCCGTCGTGGGCTCGCTCCGTATCGAGTGGCCAGCGGGCTATGAATGCCTGGAAGCTACCGAGCCACACGCATTCGCATTCGATGGCGACAACCTCACGTTCTTTGCACGGATTCGATGTGGCGATCCGAAAGACCTGTGCAGTCTCGTGCGTCTGCTTGGGAGAGCAGGGGACAGCACAAGCGGCATAGTCCTGGCGCAGGCAACACCGTTTGCCATGGAAGACAGTGCCAATACCCTGGCGCGGCTTGCAGCAAATGCGCGTTATGAAGCCGCTGAGCGCTCAGATGCAACTCCCGTATCGCTCCGCGAAAGCCTGCCGTCCCTTGCTGAGCGATACCAGCTCGTCACAAACGACACCACATTCGTGCTCGTGCATGAGCGTGCTGCAGGCGAGCAGGCCCAAGAGATGCCTGAACTTCGTGAGGTTAGGGGGATGCTCGCTGCCGGCTGGGGTGGGGTTGGGGCAGCTGGAGTGGGCAGTAACGCTACGGGCGTTTTATTCAGCAGGGTTGGCATCTCTCCTGTGATGGGAAGCGAGCTTCACTCAGTCTATGGACCGGTTTCCAGCATTCAGGTATGGCGGACCAAAGCGCCTAGGAAGAAGACGCTTGCCCGTGATTCACAGCCAGTTGCAATGGTCGATGACGTAGAAGAACGGCGTGCGCCTCTCGATAAGCGAAATCCCGAGTTTTGGGCGAAGGTCGGATCGGTGGAGCAGACTGCACAGCACGGTTGGAATGCCCATTACAAGGGGCTAACTCCCGCGGGGTTTGTCGAATTCCTTCGCATCACAGAGGATCAGCGTTGGCCTAAAACCTACCATGCACTTCGGAAGATTGGTCTCGGTATCGACGTCGTGGAGTGGCTTGAGTTCGTGGTGGGCGAGGGAGCGGATGAGCAGGTGGTTGTCGCAGAGTTTGTTCGCTGGATGCGTCTTAACGAGCGTAATCCCGATGGATCCTTCCAGGCACCGAATTCACGAGATGCTCTGCGGGAAGGAGAATGCTCGTCGGCCGAACGCCAGGTGGTAAGCGAGAGACTCGGCAAAGCGCTAGAAGCGGTCGGATCAAGACGATGGCCGGAAGGTGTTTTGGGATTCGCGGAGGTTGCTGTGTGAATGCCCGCTGCTACTTTGCATGTGTTCCACCAGGTCTGGACACGCCACCAGTGCCACTGGGGCGTTCTGCCTGGGCGTGACAAACCTGATTGCTCTCGAGGGAACCTTCAAAAACCGCTGTTTTCAGCCCAGCACTGAATCAGGCTCGTTGACCACCGTCGGTGAAGGAGTTGGAGCAACACACAACTTAACCGACCGAGTGATCGAAATCATCTGCGTTCCTTTCTCGCGGACCACATTGGCAAAGCATCTGCGCCCATAGTTTCCTTTGACCACTTGGAGCGCCGACTCGCTATCCGATAGCAGAGCCGCGCCGCTGCTCGCCACGAGGTCTGACACCTGTTGACCGTCCTCCGGACTGACGGATTGACCTGGCTGGTAGTTGTGCAAGATGCCGCAATAGTGCAGGCGCGCTTGGTTGAGGCTGCGGAAATCGCGTTCGGCGATACGTACGGGGATGGGTGAAGGCATGACTGCTCCTTAAGGTGAATGAAAGCGAGCAGCGCCACAACTGTGAAGTGCTCACACTATTAACAGTGCATCGATACGGCTTCACCACAGCGGTCAGATTTTTGTGAACGGACGCAAAAAAAGAGTGCGCTGCCCTCCCTTCCTGCCATTGGCGGTTGGGCAAAAAGCGCTCGCTTCCATGGCAGCAGCAATTTCACTTAATGGTATGAAGCCGCTTCCGTTCACCTCGTCAGGATGCGAGAGCCTTCAAGGTTTATTGAATGTTGTCCCCTGGCGGGGCGGGTTACGCAGCCGTTCGATCTTGAACGGCCCCTCATCAGACGTGCGCCAAATTCCACGCGAGATGTGCCGCCTCCGCCAGGGAGCATTGAAGTGAATTGCTCGTATCCAAGAAGCGCGCGAGCCTTCCCTCATCCGCCTCTCATGACTGCCCGATTGAGCCAGCGCGCTGTTCCGTCGCTTGCCGATCCACTCGATTCGCCAGCTTCCCACGCAGCAAGGCGTCTGAACGCTTCACGGTCATTTGCTGATTGGGTGCAGTGGGCTGCGGCGGCCGCTCGTCACCCTCCTCAAGACCGCTGGACGGTCCCCAGTCACTCTCGTCAGAGTCTGGGTAGAACTCTTCGACCACTGCCTCGCCTTCTTCTTCCGACTCTTCAAAGGCACCCAACGCCAGCCCTTGCCGCGCAGCTTCGTCCAGTGCCTGCTGGTCGATTCCCACATTGAGCATGTGTGCACGAGTCTCCCGAGCTTGAGCAATGACTTCACTCAATTGCTTACCCGGCCGGGGCGTGAGATCCACGTAGTAAATTGGCGCCCTGTGCGACTGCGTCGTTGACTTGCCCCGAAGCCGCAGCATCAAGGGAAGCTCAGCGAGCAGATTCCCCGACATGGCTTGCAGATATCGCAGCCGGGTAGTCAGCGTGCGAATGCTGTTAAACCCCGTCGTCCGAAACACGAAGCTTCCCAGCGTGTCCGTGTCTTGCTCGTCGTCGCTATCCGCTGTCGGGCACTCCACCCGAACATGCAAACGCCCATAAGGCTTGCAGGCGCCACCCACTGCCAAACTGCAGCCAGCCGGAGACGGGCACGCCAAGGCGCGAATCCCATCGGGTGTGGCCCGTTTACAGGTTTCCCCATCGCCAACACACACCGGTCGTCCCGTCGTCCGGTCAAACAGCGTGTAGTTCGCCCGCAGGTTGAGATCCGGATCATCGAACAGCAGCCTGACGGGGATCGACCGCAGTTTGGCGCTCCCCGCGCTGGTGCGAAGCTTTGCATCCAAGGGATGCGCCACCCATTGACCCAGGTGCTGCACCTGGCTGGTCAAGGTGAATTCGTCGTCCTTCTCAGGAAGACGCCGACCGTTCTTCTCCACCACACGGCCAATGGAAATCCGCCCAATCACGGGCGGTGTCAACGCGAGTCCTTTGAGCATGGTGCTCTCCTCTTGGTAATTGAATGAACAAAAAAGAAAAGGGCTCCACCGGAAACGATGGAGCCCTTATGGGCTGAAAGCGGCATATCCCTGGTTCCTACGTTTGCACCAGAAACCGACGACTGCCAGGTTTGGCCGTCATGTAGAAGCCAACGACATCCGGTTGCTCCTTGAGCAGGCGGGCGGTGTCAAGTTGCGTGCCGTCCTTGCTGCGTTTCCAACTCACTTCCCCCGTCTCAAACAAAGCCCGGCTGGCATCTCCCATCTGTTGCTGAATCGTCTGTTTGAGGCGAGCTTCCTGAGCAACGTAGGTCGTGAGCTGCTCCCGCACCGCCAGCAGGTCGGAGAACACACTGCCCATCTGCATGTCCTCACGCCAGTCGACGAATTGCCCCGTATCCCGCGGAAACAGCGCACGCAAGGCAACGTCCGCCGAATCCGAGCCATCCGCTGGTGGAGCCTCGTTGCGCTCCACATAGCCCCAGAACTGTTGCTCCAGCGTGATGAGGTGGGCAATCAAATCCTCGTCTCGCTCGATTCGAAACACTTCCAAGTCCTGCCCTCCCAGTAGGACTGCAACATCGGCTACACGCTTGCCCGTCACGGCCAACTGGTGCTGCACCTGCAACTCCACATACTCCGGCACCCCATCGCGCCAGAGCCGCGCACCGTTGATGCCTGCCGTTTTGCATTCGAGGATCTGCACGTCGGGTGCGCCCACTACCTCTCGGTCGATATTGGCCAGCATCCAGGGGTGATCAGGATGCTGAAGGACTGCGTTCACTTTCCGGACCCGGTTGCCTGTACGCCGGGTGTAGTGCGCCGCCACGATGGGTTCTAGCAAGGTGCCCCAGTACATCGGACTCTGGTCGTCATTGGGGTCAACCTTGGGCAGACCATCCTCCTGGCCCGTCTTCTCCATCCACAGCTCCAAGGGAGATTTGTAGGGATGCAAACCAACTGCAGCCGCAGCGTCCGAGCTGCCAATGCCGCCTTTGCGCACTTCCAGCCACTGGTCGCGGTTGAGGGAGGCCGTCTTGACCAGCTTGAGCGCTGGCCGTGGCTTTGCAGGGAGAGGGACAGTTGAAACGGGAACGGATTGAAGCGGTGAAGTTTCCATGGTGAATCCTTTGATAAAACGTGAATGACGCTTGCCAAACAAAAAGCCCCGACTCCTGTAGAGAGCCGGGGCTTATGCCGCAAGGGCGGTTGGGTGAGACAGATCGAGTGCTTTGCCGTGCTGTGCTGGAGGGGGACGCCCTCATGACACCAGTTGCAGGGCATGGTCCAGAGCGCGTTGCTTGAGCGCTGCACCCTGGCCAAACCAAGCACTGTCGAGCCGGAACTCCTGACTGCGGGCACGCCGTTCGTGGTCCACAAACTCGGTGACCGAGGACAGCAAACCCCATGCGGTGCCCTTGGCTGCCGTCAGTTCCGCACCGCGCCCGGCTCCCTCGTACATCGCCTGCACCTTCTTGAGGGCTCGCTCGTTCGTCAGCACCAAGGACGGATCAGCATGACCGTCCGTCTGGCACAGCACCTTGAGGAAGTAGTTCATGGCTTCGTGGCTCTTGACCTTGCGTTCTGACAGCGTCTTCATGCGGTACATGAAACTGTCCCACTGCGAGACCGCGACACCTAACTGGCGCTTGACCGCTTGGGCATCGAAGCTGGTGCTGTGGGGCACCTTGATGGCGCTGGTAGCGCCACCCAAGGCGATCGACAACGTGTTGTTGCAGACCACCCGGACGGTGGTGGGCGTGGCCGTGGTGGCCAGCGTTCCATCGCAGGACGTGGCCAGTAGCAGATAGCCGTTGACCACGTCGTTGCCTTTGAGCGCTGCGGACTTGCCCGTGCGTGCCAATGCCCAGAACTTGCGGCCTTGCTTGAGCACGCCGGCTGTTTCCAGCTCGTACCCTGCGACTTCCGTCAGGTCCCGGTAGAACTCCAAGACGTCTTTGGGCTGCACCACCTGGTAGCGACCCGACACCACGGAGAGCGGTGCCTTGGTGTCGCTGCGGTAGAGAACCTTCTGCTCTTCGAAAGACATGATGGAGCCGAGCGCCCCGGCCTGCTCTGCCAGGTAGCGCACAGGGGTTTCGCGGATGGACCAGTCCATGCCGGCCTCACGGGCCCAGACCTCGATAGGTTGTTTGGCTGGGAGTTGATTGCCCAGCTCATGCCAGGGGGTTTGGCCGACATAGGCCATAGATTGGAGAAGATGTGCCATGGTGAAATTCCTTAAACAAGAGAGTGAAAAGAGATTGAAAAAGTGATCCAGCAGAAGCGCTGGATCGCTGACAAAAGCCCAAAGTCAGACTGGGCGTAGTTCGAGTCCGAGCAAAGCCCTTGTCAGGCTGCAATACGGAAGTGTTTCCCGCAGGACAGGCAAGTGCGGTTGTTCAGGATGTTCCTGTCCACGCTCTCTCCGAGTGCAGCCCCGGTGTTCGAACCGGCAGAGCCAGCGGCCATCCCGCCCATGATTGCTACTGAGACGATTCCGAGTACCCGCACCGCCGGAATCGCCGGAACGTCTGCTGTCGCAACTGCCACCATGACGCCTGTAGCAACGCCGGCGAAAGCACCAAAAACACATCCGGTTCGTCTCCCAAGGTCGCGCGATTGGGTGTTGTTCGAACCACACTTTGGACATGCGGGTGGCGCACCTCGAAATGACAACGCGGACCGCAAGTCGTCGTCTACCTCGCCGTACCTTTCCGGTTCATTCATGACGCTGCCAGCCCGCAAGGCTGGCAGACCTGAGTCGGGTGATACAGCGCCGCGCAGATCAAGATGCCAAAGACAAAGATGACGGCAAAAGCCGCCAAGTACTCCATGGGAGAGCCAATAGTTGGGAACATAGTGTTTTCCTTCGATGGTTGGGGAATGAAGACCACGCGCAAAAAAGCCCCGAGTGACGAATCGCTCGGGGCTGATGGGAGGTGCGATCGACTATTGGTCAGAAAGGCCAACGATTGCTCGTGGCTTTGCTGTCCAGAAGGGTGATATAGGGCTGAAATTTCATTGGATCTGTTTCAGTGGTCGGGTGATGGCTATTGAGGCATGCGCCCGCTAGTGCCGTACGCCGCTGAACGTCGCCCCCTGCGCATCATTCCCCGGCGCTTTCTCGCGAATGGAAAGGGCTTGCCGAATTCAAATAGCCAAAGCTGCCAGCCCCTTGGCTGCGCGATTGTGCAAAAGGTGGCCGTAGTGCTTTTCAATCATGGCGATGCTGGTGCCACTGAGTACGGCCACTGTCATGGTATCTAGCGGGGTATTCTCGTCGGTCAGCAGGTCGGTAATAGTCGAGTGGCGCAGCGCATAGGCGGTTGCGTTCTCCGGCAAGCCGGCTGCTCTCACTGCATCCTTGAATGGGTATTTCCAAGAATCTTTGTTCCATGCCATCCCGTTTGCGCGGGCAAATAATGGCGCGGCCGGCAGCTTACCCTTAGCCTGCTCGGCAAAGAATGCGGCGGTGGAGGCGGGTAGGGTGATTTTGCGGTCTTTGCCTGCCTTGTCTTTGCCCACCGTCAGCGTATGCAGTCGCTTGTCAAAATTACCCACCGTTAGCGCAGCTACTGCCCCAGGGCGCAGTGGCAGCGAAGCCATCGCGCGGATGAGGATGGCCAAATCAGGCGTTGCGTGAGAGAGCAGGCCGCGGCGCTGGCCTATGTCCAGATAGCAATCGCGGCGGCCTGTAGCAGCCTTCACGGGCTTTAGCTTGGTGGTCCAGGCGTTGGCGCTGGTGATGTAGCCATCCTCCAATGCCAGATTGAGCGCAGTCTTAAGAACGGCCATATCCCGATTTAGTGAGCTGGCTGCGCGTGGTTTCTCGCTCTTGACGCTCTTGTCTTGGTGTATGGCTGGGGTCTTGGCCAAAGCGTTGCGCCAATCGTCCAGTGCTGCGCTGGTCAGCTTTTGTAGCGGCAGCTTGGCGAACTTCTTATTGCCATGCACCCATCGCTTAAATCGGCCCTCTGCATCTTTGGCGGCGGTTTCGCGGTTGTCGTCGAGGTATTTTTTCACCAGGCGCTCGCAAGCTTCCCCCACGTTGATGGCCTCCTTAGTGCCGCCACCAGATAGGTGCGTCAAAAAATCAATGGCGGCCTTCTTGGCGGTGTCGTAGCGCTCATGGTCTGGCACTTCGTCGAAGTTGCCCAGCGCCTTGTATGACTTGGTGCCGGTCTTTTCCTCCTGTACGCGCAACACCCATGCACCGCCACCGTCCGGGCTTTTGCGGAACCCCAGGTAGGACTTGGTGGCTATGCGGCTCCAATAAGGCTCTCGCCTTGCGTCAAGTCCTGCTCGCGCCCTGACTGTTTCAATTTTGGCCATGATTTCTCCGTACGGACAAAGTACGGACAATTGTATTGAACTCAGTTGGACAAGGTTGGACGATTTTCTATAGCTACAGAGAGAAAGCTTGTCCAAGAAAGTGCAAGGTAATCCACATTCCCTGCATTCACACTGCAGGGGTCGCAAGTTCGAAACTTGCATCGCCCACCAGAACACCAGGTTAAATCAAGCACTTAGCGGAAACGCTAGGTGCTTTTTTCTTTTGGTGCTTAGAAAGTGCTTAGGTCGTCCGTGGACGACCGGTGTTTTTGAGGGTTGCCGTTCACTTTGCCAACGGTGTCGCCAAGCCTTTTTTCAACAAAAAATGCCGACCTTCGCGCCGCCAACGAAGAGAAGCAGTACGGTGCACTGCGGCGTATTTCGGATCGCCCACCGCATAAGATGGCGCTCTCATAAGAGGGGAGGCACAACCATGAGCGTGAACGGCTTGGGGAACGAATCGCGAGTTGCGGTTTTAGTCGATTGCGACAACACCACGCCCGAAATTTTGGAATACGCGCTGCGCGTCGTTGCGCAGTTCGGTCGCGTGGTGCTGCGCCGCGGCTACGGCAACCACACCACGCTGGCCAACAAATGGCAGGAAGCCTTGGTACGCCTTGCCTTCACCCCTTGCCTGCAATACCAATACGCGGCCGGGAAGAACACCGCCGACATTGCGCTGGCGCTCGACGGGTTGGAGGCCATGTTTGACGACCGCGCCGATACCTTCTGCCTGGTCACCAGCGATTCCGACTTTTCCTACCTGTGCCGCAAGCTGCGCGAGCGCGGCGCCACCGTGTACATCGTCGGTGAGGCCAAGACGCCCGATGCCCTGCGCAACGCCAGCGACCAGTTCTTCGAGTGGGCGCGCCCCGAGCCAGTTGTGGAGGTCACGCAAAGCCCGAGCGCAGCGGGGAAGGGCGCTTCCAGCGCGAAAGCAGCCCCAGGGGACCAGGTCAAAAGCGAATCGCCACCCAAGGTGGAAGGCAAGCGCCGGCCCCGCTTTGTGGTGGACGCCGTCTCGCTGCTCGCCAGCGACACCTCCGAGGGCAAGGTGCACCTCGGACCTTTGGGCCAGTACCTCAAGCGCACCGACCCGGCTTTCTCGCCCAAAACCTACGGCCACTCGGGCCTACTCGACATGCTGCGCAGCTACGACCTGCTCGCCTTGCACCAAGAGCCAGGCGGCCACTGGACGGTGCAGTTGGCGTCATCGCCAGCGCCTGATGCCACGGTAGCCGCCACCGACAAGAAGACCCTTTGACCCTCCCATGCTCGACGACATCAAAAAAACCCTCTGGGCCACCGCCGACAAGCTGCGCGCCAACATGGACGCGGCCGAATACAAGC
>ERZ724510.295-NODE-295-length-28251-cov-6.582671_pt1 | contig 28251 bp, 29 predicted proteins | sample MGYA00376043_ERZ724510 | MGnify/ENA primary metagenome ERZ724510 (study PRJEB28724, sample SAMN07190888) | wastewater metagenome | isolation source: influent of sewage treatment plant in Hong Hong | place: USA: Christiansburg, Virginia | collected 2016-03-01 ... | reverse complement strand
TCTGCTTTGGCGCTGGAATCCGGCTCGCCAGACGAAGCCAAAAAATGGCTTGAGGCCAGCATGCCAGCCGAGTTTTCTGGTCTGGTGGCAGACCGGCAAGGCGATATTTTTCAGCGATCTGGTCAAACCAATGAAGCCAAGCAAGCTTATACAAAAGCGTACCAGCTTCTGGGCGAAGAAACCGAATACCGCCGCTTGGTTGAGGTCAAGCTGAATGCCTTGGGTGTGGATCCCACAGCTGCCCCTGCCGCCAAATAAATGCCCGATCCACATATGCACAAAAATACGCCTTTTTCGCTTTTTTCAAAAGCAGTTGCAGCTGTTATTTTTGCATCAATACTGGGTGGCTGTTCATCTTCGGGCAACAAGCCCAAACCAGCCGAGCTGGGCAGTTTGTTGCCGTTGATATCGGTGCGCCAGGCTTGGGTCAGCCCGCTTGGAGCCAGTCCGTTGCCGTCAACCTTGACAGTCAAGGGCGATCATGTGTTTGTTGCCTCCGGCAATGGAACCGTGGCGCAAATCAATGTATCCACTGGTGTGGATGTCTGGCGTTTGTCGCTGGGTGTTCCACTGTCAGCAGGCATGGGTTCAGACGGACATCTGTCCGCTGTGGTGACCCAACGTAACGACTTGATTGCTGTGGTGGGCGGTAAAGAAGTCTGGCGGCAACGCTTGTCCGCCGCTGCTTACACCGCGCCCTTTGTGGCTGGACAGCGTGTGTTTGTACTGGGGGCCGACCGAACAGTGTCCGCGTTTGATGGCAACACAGGAACACGGCTGTGGAGTCAGGCCCGTACGGGCGAGCCCTTGGTTTTGCGCCAGTCGGGAGCGTTGCTGGCCGTGGGCGATACTTTGGTGGTGGGCTTGGGTGGGCGCATGGTGGGGTTCAATCCCAATAACGGCAACATACGCTGGGAAACGCCATTGGCCGCCCCCCGTGGAGCCAATGACGTGGAGCGCATGGTGGACTTGGTGGGCCCCGTCAGCCGATTGGGCGACGAGGTGTGCGCACGCGCATTTCAGGCTGCCGTCGGCTGTGTGGATGCACAGCGTGGGCGTTTGAAATGGACTCAGACTGCCGACGGCAGCCAAGGGCTGCATGGCGATGACAGTTTGCTGCTCGGTACAGAATCCGATGGCCGGGTGGTTGCGTGGCAACGCGCATCCGGCCAACGTGCCTGGACTTACGCTGGCTTGCTGAACCGCAATCTGGGCTCCCCACTGGTATTGGGCCGCTCGGTGGCGGTGGCTGACGGTTTTGGCTATGTTCACCTGCTGTCGCGCGAAGATGGCACGCCGATGGCCCGCTTGACCACCGATGGCTCCCCCATCCTCAGCGCCCCCGCGCTCGCTGGCGATACCTTGCTGGCACTGACCCAAAATGGCAATCTCTTTGCCTGGCGGCCGCAATGATGGGCTGTCTCCGATTTTTACTACTGCGACACATTCTGCTTTGAAACCCGTTTTTGCCCTCGTGGGCCGCCCCAATGTGGGCAAGTCAACTCTCTTCAATCGCCTGACCAAATCCAGGGATGCCATCGTGGCCGACTACGCGGGCCTGACCCGTGACCGCCACTATGGCAATGGTCGCCTCGGTTCCCGTGAATACATTGTGGTAGACACAGGTGGTTTCGAGCCCGATGCGGGCGATGGCAGCATCTACAAGGAAATGGCCAAGCAAACCCGCCAAGCCGTGGCCGAAGCTGACGTGGTGATGTTTGTGGTGGATGGCCGTGCTGGTGTCAGCGCCCAGGATCATGACATTGCGAATTACCTGCGTCGCCTGGGCAAACCTTGCCTGCTGGTTGCCAACAAGTCCGAAGGCATGCAGGACGGTGTCAAACTCTCCGAGTTTTTTGAGCTGGGTCTGGGTGAAGTATTGCCCGTGTCCGCCTCACACGGCCAAGGTGTGCGGTCATTGACCGAACTCGCGCTGGATCTCCTTCCTCCCTTGCCTGAAGAGGATGAGTCCCCAGCAGACTCAGGTGTCATCAAGCTGGCCGTGGCTGGTCGTCCCAACGTCGGCAAAAGCACGCTCATCAACGCTTGGCTGGGTGAAGAGCGCCTGGTGGCTTTTGACATGCCGGGCACCACACGCGATGCCATTTCTGTGCCCTTTGAGCGCGATGGCCATCGCTTCGAGCTGATCGACACCGCCGGCATCAGAAAAAAAGGCAAAGTTTTTGAAGCCATCGAAAAATTTTCCGTGGTCAAAACTTTGCAGGCCATTGAAGGTGCCGATGTGGTGCTGCTGTTGCTGGATGCCACCCAAGGTGTCACCGAGCAAGATGCCCACATCGCTGGCTTCATCCTGGACAGCGGACGTGCCGTGGTGCTGGCCATCAACAAGTGGGATGCCGTGGATGCCTACCAACGCGAATTGGTTGAGCGGTCTGTCGAATTGCGCTTGTCGTTCATGAAATTTGCACCCATGCACCTGATCTCTGCCAAAAAGCGGCAGGGATTGGCACCCGTGTGGAAATCCATTGCCCAGGCACACCAGGCAGCCAACCGGAAAATGCCCACCCCGGTTCTGACTCGCCTGTTGCTCGAAGCATTGCAGTTTCAGCAACCGCAGCGCAGTGGCATGTTCCGGCCCAAACCGCGCTATGCCCACCAGGGCGGCATGAATCCGCCTGTGGTCGTGATTCACGGCAACTCGCTGGAGCACATCAGCGATTCGTACAAGCGCTATTTGGAAGGCCGTTTCCGCAAGGCCTTTGACTTGGTCGGCACACCCTTGCGCATTGAAATGAAAACAGCCAGCAACCCCTACAAAGATCAGGATTAAGGCGCAGCCTGATTTTTTCTTGCCAGCTGTGGTATGTTCACCTTCCCTCAACTCTTTGAACACGGAACATATCGTGAGCAATAACAAAGGCCAACTCTTGCAAGATCCTTTTCTGAACCAGCTCCGGCGTGAACATGTGCCGGTGTCCATTTACCTGGTCAACGGCATCAAACTCCAGGGTCAAATTGAATCGTTTGACCAGTACGTCGTGTTGCTGCGCAACACGGTGACCCAGATGGTGTACAAGCACGCCATCTCTACCATTGTTCCCGGTCGTCCGGTTCAGTTCACTGCGGTCAACACCGACGCAGCTTCCCCACATTGATTTGGCAGCGCATGGGTGACCCTGTTGCCCATGCACTCATTCACACACGTTGAATTCAACCACCGCAACTGCCGCCACCACTCCCTCAGTCATCCTGGTCGGGGTTGACTTTGGCACCCCTCACTTTGACCACGAGCTGGAAGAGCTGGGCCTGTTGGCTGAAACAGCCGGGTTCAGAGTGGCAGACAGATTGGCTTGCAAACGCAAAGCGCCTGATCCAGCCCTTTTTGTCGGTTCAGGAAAAGCAGAGGAAATCAAGCTCCTCGTCGTTTCGCACGGCGCAAACGAGGTGTTGTTCGATCAATCACTGAGTCCGGCCCAGCAACGCAACTTGGAGCGGTTTCTGGGTGTGGCGGTCAATGACCGTACTTTGCTGATCTTGGAAATTTTTGCCCAGCGTGCCCGCAGCCATGAAGGCAAACTCCAGGTTGAGTTGGCCCGGCTGCAATACTTGTCCACACGGCTGGTCAGGCGCTGGTCACACTTGGAGCGTCAGCGCGGCGGGGTAGGCCACCGGGGTGGCCCTGGCGAAACACAAATCGAACTCGACAGACGCATGTTGTCTGAGAGTGTCAAACGCACCCGCGAGCGACTTGAGAAAGTCAAAAAACAACGTGCCACACAGCGCAAGCAGCGCGATCGCCGCAATGCTTTCAATGTGTCGCTGGTGGGCTACACCAACGCAGGAAAATCCTCTATTTTCAATGCTTTGGTGAAGGCGCGGGCCTATGCGGCCGATCAGCTGTTTGCCACATTGGATACCACCACACGCCAGTTGTATCTGGGGGAAACCGGTGGATCGGTGTCGTTGTCTGACACAGTCGGCTTCATCCGGGCATTGCCCCACGGGCTTGTCGATGCTTTCGCAGCCACATTGCAGGAAGCGGTCGATGCCGATCTGCTGCTGCATGTGGTCGATGCATCCAACCCGAATTATTTTGAACAAATTCAGGAAGTGCAGCGCGTACTCGCGGACATTGGCGCTGCCGATGTTCCTCAAATACTGGTTTTCAACAAACTGGATGCCATGTCAGCCGAAACCGTTCCAGCGGCACTGGTGGGCAGCATGGAACTGGATGGGCGCGAAGTCACTCGCATTTATATCAGTGCGATTCAGGGAACTGGTTTGCCTGAGTTGCGCTCAGTCTTGGTAGACGCGGTTGCACGCGGCAAACTTTCCGACGACGGAGATCGGTATCCCGATGCCCGCTTCAGTGATTCGAGCCAGACAGACGATGCCGGTTTGCCACTCAATGAGTGAATGTTGCTTTTTTAACCATTGCCCCCTTTCAGAGCATTGAACTGCTTTAGTCACAATGAACCAATCTGTTTATTCACACCCAACTCAGCCTAAAAAAGGCTGGTGGCGAATGTTTAACTTGAACGACCCACGCTGGGGGCGCGGCGAGAACAGCTCGGATGGTGAAAGCAAACCATCTCAGCCACAAGGCAGCGATCCGGTTCAGCCACCCGCAGCACCAGATCAAGGCCGCAATCAACGGCCCAATTCGCACCAAGGCCCACCTGACCTGGATGAATTGTGGCGGGATTTCAACAACAAGCTTGGTGGCTTGTTGGGTGGAAAGGGCGGTGGCAACGGTCAGCGCCGTCCACCTGGTGGGGACTCCGGGCCCACTGGCTTCAATCCAGACCCCAAAACAACAGGCATTGGAATCGGATTGGTGGCCGCTGTGGCGCTGGCTTTTTGGGGCAGCACGGGCTTCTTCATTGTTCAGGAAGGTCAGCAGGGTGTGGTCACCCAGTTTGGCAAATACCACTCCACCGTCGGAGCCGGTTTCAACTGGCGATTGCCTTATCCCATTCAACGCCACGAACTCGTGTTCGTGACACAAATCCGCTCGGTCGATGTGGGGCGCGACGCTGTGGTGCGTGCCACTGGTTTGCGTGAATCGGCCATGCTCACCGAAGACGAGAACATCGTCGAAGCCAAATTTGCGGTGCAGTACCGACTGAGCAACGCACGTGACTATCTGTTTGAAAGCCGCGACCCCGATGCTGCCGTCATCAAGGCAGCAGAAACAGCGGTGCGTGAGGTGGTCGGCAAAATGAAAATGGATGCGGCCCTGGCAGAGGAACGTGACCAGATCGCCCCCAGAGTGCGGGCCTTGATGCAGAGTATTTTGGATCGCTACAAGGTTGGCATTGAGGTGGTGGCCGTCAACATGCAACAAGGCGGCGTGCGCCCCCCTGAGCAAGTTCAGGCTGCATTTGACGATGTGCTCAAAGCTGGACAGGAGCGCGAGCGCATCAAGAATGAAGCACAGGCCTATGCCAATGATGTGATTCCACGCGCTGAAGGTGCGGCATCCCGCTTGCGCGAAGAAGCAGAGGGCTACAAATCACGCATCGTGGCACAGGCAAATGGTGATTCGGAACGCTTCCGCTCCGTACTGGCCGAGTACCAGAAAGCGCCACAAGTCACACGCGAGCGCATGTATGTTGATGCCATGCAGCAAATTTATGGCAACGTGACCAAAGTTCTGGTGGACTCCAAGCAAGGCAACAACCTGCTTTACTTGCCGCTGGACAAAATCATGCAAATGTCATCAGCCAGTGGAACAGCCCCTGTTTCTGCGGCCATTGCACCTTCCAGCGGCAACGCGCCCGCAGCACCTGCACCAGCAACCAATGGCAACAGCCGTACACGCGATGCTGAGCGCAGCCGTCAGCGTGATGCACGCTGAACCCACTGAACACAGGAAAACTTCAAAATGAACCGATTGGGTTTTATTGGCGCATCGCTGGTACTGGTACTGGCTCTCCTCAGCTCCACCCTGTTTGTGGTGGATCAACGCCAGTTTGGCGTGGTGTACCAGCTGGGGCAAATCAGCCGGGTCATCACCGAGCCGGGCCTGAATCTGAAGATGCCCCCGCCATTTCAAAATGTGTCCTACATCGACAAACGGTTGCTCACCCTCGACAGCAGCGATGCAGAGCCCATGTTGACTGCTGAAAAGCAGCGTGTGGTGATTGACTGGTACGTGCGCTGGCGTGTCTCCGAGCCACAAGAGTACATCCGCAATGTGGGTCTGGATGAGCGTGCCGGTGCCGTTCAGTTGACCCGTGTGGTTCGCAATGCCTTCCAGGAAGAAGTCAACAAACGCACCGTCAATGAGTTGCTCTCCACCAAGCGGGATGCGTTGATGAACGCCGTGCGCAACCAGGTGCTCGGTGCGGTGCGCAGCGCCGAAAAACCCTGGGGTATGGACGTGGTGGATGTGCGCATCAACCGCATCGACTATTTTGAAACCATCACCGAATCGGTTTACCGCCGCATGGAAGCCGAGCGCCAGCAAGTGGCGAATCAGTTGCGCTCCACCGGGGCAGCCGATGGCGAGCAAATTCGCGCCGCTGCCGACCGCCAGCGCGAAGTGACTCTGGCCAACGCCTACCGCGAAGCCCAAAAAGTCAAAGGCGATGGTGATGCAGAAGCCGCCCGGATCTATGCCGAATCTTTTGGCAAAGACCCCGCATTTGCCCAGTTTTACCGCAGCCTGGAAGCCTACAAGGCCAGCTTTTCCCAGAAATCGGATGTGGTCGTGATGGATCCATCTTCTGACTTCTTCAAAGCCATGCGCAGCAGCAATGTGGGTGGTTCGGGCAAATAAACGCTGAACATCACGGGGCAAGATGCCAGACAATTTACTCACCGCTTTGGCCCTCGTGTTGATCATCGAGGGCCTTTTTCCGTTTGTATCACCTGCCGCATGGCGGCAGATGTTCACCGGGCTGCTTGCACTGACCGATGGGCAGCTGCGCTTTTTCGGTTTGTGTGCCATCCTGATGGGGTTGGCCGGGCTGTGGCTGATGGCCTGAACCAACCCGGTAAAATCCACTTTTTAACAGCCACCTGGAATTACATGTCTGCCTGGGTTCTCCCGGATCAAATTGCCGATGTCCTCCCTTCCGAAGCCCGGCACATCGAAGAACTCCGCAGGGATCTGCTGGACAGCGCGCGCCGCTATGGTTACGAGCTGGTCATGCCCCCGCTGCTGGAGCATTTGGAATCTCTGCTGACTGGCACGGGCGAAGCCCTCGATCTGCAAACCTTCAAACTGGTTGATCAGCTCTCAGGCCGCACGCTTGGCCTGCGGGCTGACAGCACGCCACAAGTCGCCCGCATTGATGCGCATTTGCTCAACCGTGACAGTGTCACCCGGTTGTGTTACTGCGGATCTGTGCTTCACACCCGTGCAGCCAGGGCGCATGCCACCCGTGAACCATTGCAGTTTGGCGCTGAGATTTATGGCCATGCCGGTCTGGAGGCCGACCTGGAAATCATTGAGCTTGCCAAAGCCAGTTTGCTCGTGGCCGATGTGGGCAGCGTCACCCTGGACATGACCGATGTGCGCATCGTCGATGCGTTGCTTCAGGGCCAGACACTCTCTGCCGCAGCCCAAGCCGCCATCCACACAGCCCTGGCTGCGAAAGATGTGGCTGAACTGACGAAGCTCACTCGCCAGCTGCCCGCATCGGTGGCCAACGGACTGTGTGCCTTGCCACAGCTGTATGGCGATGTCCAGGTTTTGGACGAAGCACAAAAATGCCTGCCAAGCTCACCCTTGATGGACTCTGCGCTCCAGAATCTGAAATGGCTGGCCCAACGCCTGGGCGATGTCCGCACCACCTTCGATTTGGCCGATCTGCGCGGCTATGCCTACTACACAGGGGTGCGTTTCGCGCTGTTTGGTGGCGATGGCGTGGATCAGCCTGTGCAAGAGCTGGTGCGCGGTGGCCGTTATGACGAAGTGGGTGCTGTGTTCGGACGCAAGCGGCCCGCAGTGGGCTTCAGTCTCGACATCAAGGAGCTGGTACAAGCCGTGGCTCCGCGTCCTTTGCGTCCGGCCATTTTGGCTCCCTGGGGCGAGCAGACCGGACTGCGCCATGCCATCGGATACCTGCGCGCGCGCGGTGAGACAGTCGTGTGCGTACTGCCAGGCCATGAGCATGAAGTGAATGAATTTCACTGTGACCGCCAGCTGATCGAGCTGGATGGCCAGTGGTTGGTTGAACCGTTATCCAAAATCTGAACAACATGAAGAATCCAAATTCAGCGCCGGTTGCCGGCCGCAACGTGGTCGTGGTCGGTACCCAATGGGGTGACGAAGGCAAAGGCAAGCTGGTCGATTGGTTGACCGAAACCGCCACAGGCGTGGTGCGCTTTCAGGGCGGCCACAACGCCGGTCATACGCTGGTGATCAATGGCGTGAAAACCGCGCTGCACCTGATTCCCAGTGGCATCATGCGCCCCGGTGTCAAGTGCTACATCGGCAACGGCGTGGTGCTGTCGGTCGGCAAATTGTTTGAAGAAATCGCGGGCCTTGAAAAAGCCGGTGTCGATGTGCGTTCTCGTCTGCGCGTTAGTGAAGGCTGCCCACTCATCCTGCCTTTCCATGCTGCCATCGACATTGCCCGCGAAGCTGCCAAAGAAAAAGCCGGTACGGCCAAAATCGGTACCACGGGCCGTGGCATCGGCCCTGCCTATGAAGACAAAATCGCCCGCCGCGCTCTGCGCGTGCAGGATCTGAAACACCCTGGCCGTTTTGCCACCAAACTGCGCGAACTGCTGACACTGCACAACCACGTGCTGACCACCTTCCTCGGTTCTGCCGAGATGGAGTGGGATGCCAAGCTGGCGACCTACATACGCAATGGCGAGATCCAGTTCGATGCCGTGTATACCGAAGCCATGGCCCACGCCGAGCTGCTCAAGCCCATGATTGCCGACGTGTCCCGCGAGTTGAACCAAGCCCATGCCGCTGGTGCCAACTTGCTGTTTGAAGGTGCCCAGGGCACGCTGCTGGACATCGACCACGGTACCTATCCATTCGTCACATCCAGCAACTGCGTGGCTGGCAATGCCGCCGCCGGTGCCGGTGTCGGCCCAGGCATGCTGCATTACGTGCTGGGCATCACCAAGGCGTACTGCACCCGTGTGGGCGGCGGTCCGTTCCCCACCGAGCTGGACTGGGAAAAAGAAAACACCCCTGGCTGGCACATGGCCACTGTGGGTGCAGAAAAGGGCACCACCACAGGCCGCAGCCGCCGATGCGGCTGGTTTGATGCCGCACTGCTCAAGCGCAGTGCGCAAGTGAACGGCCTGTCTGGCCTGTGCATCACCAAGCTGGATGTGCTGGATGGCCTGAGCGAACTCAAACTGTGTACCGGCTACGAGCTGGATGGCGAAACCATCGACATCCTGCCCATGGGGGCCGATGACATTGCCCGTTGCACTCCCATTTACGAAACGTTGCCCGGATGGACACAATCCACTGTGGGCGTGACGCAGCACGACAAACTGCCGCCAGAAGCACAGCGTTACCTGCAACGCATTGAAGAAACGACAGGTGTGCCCATTCACATGGTGTCCACCAGCCCGGATCGGGATCACACCATCCTGTTGCACCACCCATACCAAGCCTGATTTTGTTGAAAAATGCCTTTTTCGCTTACCCGATAAGCGCAGGCAGCTACATTTACTGGAGTACCCCATGTTGACTGAAGACGGCAAGCATCTGTACGTTTCTTATGATGAATACCACAACCTGATTGAAAAACTGGCCCTCAAGGTTCACCAGTCCGGTTGGGAATTCGACACCATCCTCTGCCTGGCACGCGGGGGCATGCGCCCCGGTGACATCTTGTCGCGTATTTTTGACAAGCCTCTTGCCATCATGTCCACCAGCTCCTACCGGGCTGATGCAGGCACGGTTCAGGGCAGGCTCGACATTGCCCGCTACATCACCACCCCCAAGGGTGAGATTGCTGGCCGGGTGCTGCTGGTTGATGACTTGGCTGACACCGGCCACACGCTGCAAGCTGTCATTCACACTTTGCGCCATCACTACGCACCCATCACTGAGTTGCGCAGCGCCGTGATCTGGACCAAAGGCGTGTCCACCTTCACGCCCGATTACTCGGTGGACTTCCTGCCCACCAACCCCTGGATTCACCAGCCCTTTGAAGGCTATGACAGCCTGCGTCCGGCCGCTCTGCTGGAAAAGTGGAAAGTCTGATCCCTTAAAAAAATAACCGTCCATGACCACACACCTGTCCACCCAGCTCATTCACCATCCTTACGCACCGCCGAGCGGGTTTGAGGCGGTGGCTCCGGGTGTACACAAGGCATCGACGGTTTTTTTTGACAACGTACACGACCTCCGCCACCGTGAGTGGCGCGACAAAAGCGGCTACACCTACGGTCTGCACGGCACACCCACCACGTTCACGCTGGAAGAACGCATCGCCACTCTCGAAGGCGGTCGGTACTGCGTACTGGTACCCAGTGGCCTGGCAGCCGTCGGTTTGGTGGACATGGCTTTCTTGCGCCAGGGTGATGAGCTGCTGATTCCCGACAATGCCTACGGCCCCAACAAATCGCTGGCCGAAGGTGAATTGAAAGGCTGGGGCATCACCACACGGTATTACGACCCCATGCGTCCGGCCGATCTGGCCCGGCTGATCACGCCGGCCACACGGCTGGTTTGGCTGGAAGCGCCAGGCTCAATCACCCTGGAATATCCCGATTTGCCCGCGCTGGTGCAGGTTGTGCAACAAGCCAACCAGGCACGAACCGACGAGCAGACAAACGGTAGCGGCATCACGGGCAGCCGCCCCATCCTGACCGCGCTGGACAACACCTGGGGCGCAGGCATCGCCTTCCAGGCGTTTGATCTGGGCGTGGACATTTCCATGCAGGCCCTGACCAAATACCCCAGCGGCGGTGCCGATGTGCTGATGGGCTCGGTGGTCACACGCAACGAGGTCTTGCACCACTCGCTTCTCATGACCCACATGCGTGTGGGGCACGGTGTGGCAGGCAACGATGCCGAGCTGGTGCTGCGCGGCTTGCCCAGCATTGCGCTGCGCTACCAGGCTCAGGATCAAGCAACCCGCACACTGGCGCAGTGGATGCAGCAACGGCCAGAGGTTGCCTGTGTGCTGCATCCTGCGTTGTCCACCTCGCCGGGTCATGCCCATTGGTTGCGGGATGCCAAAGCGGCTGCCTGTCTGTTCAGTGCGGTGTTCCAGCCGCAATACAGCCAGGCTCAGGTGGATGCGTTCTGTGATCGGCTCAAACTGTTTCGCCTGGGCTGGAGCTGGGCGGGGCCCATCAGCCTGTGCGCCCCCTACGATGTACCGTCCATCCGCAAAGGCCATTGGCCACACGCCGGAGGTTTGGTGCGGTTTGCGATTGGCCTCGAATCGGTTGAGGATTTGCAGGCCGATCTTGAGCAGGCATTGCAAGTTTTCTCAGCAGTCTGATTCCACATTTTTCCCACTTCAACGAAAGCATCTTTTGGCAACTCCCAATTACGGTTACGAAAAACGCCAGCGCGAGCTCGCCAAACGCAAGAAAAAAGAGGAAAAACTCAAATCCAAAACTGAGCGCAAACACCTGGAGCCAGGAGAGGCAGACAATTCTGCCGACTTGGCTTCAGCCCAGGATGTGCCCGCAACTGGTGACTCCACCGCTCAGACTGGCTCGGTGCCAGTCTGATTCGGTTTTTCCCATCGCAGCATTTCTGCCGCACAGGCTGCAATGGTGTGGGGAAGCCGGTCTGGCAACACGCAGGGCCGTGCATGCTCAAACTGTACAAAACTGCGTCCGATGGACTGGGTGTACATCGGGTCATAGTGGGAGTTGAGCAGAGCTTCCACCACCTCACCAATGCGGTCTTCCTGCACCGCCGTGATCCAGGCATTCACCTGTTGATTGCCCCGCATTTCGGCCAGCGTCCGCAAACGCCGAATGAAATGGGCCGGGTCGGACACAAAGTGCCCATAGTCTTCCAGCAGCAGTGCCACCCTTTCAGGGGTTGACAGCTGAACATGAATGCACGGGCTGGCCCGCATGGCATCCATCAGCGCATCGGGGATGCGCACATCGCCCACCTTTTTGCTTTCACTCTCGACGTACACGGGCTGGCTGGGGTCAAAACTGCGCAAGGCTGACCACACCAGGGTGTCGAACATTTTCTGACTCGGCTGTTCAATGCCGGGCAGGTGTCCCAGCACAGAGCTGCGGTGCCTGGCCAAACCCTCCAAATCCAATACCTGGGCACCTTGGGTTTGCAGGGCGTGCAGCAAGCGTGTTTTGCCGCAACCTGTGGGGCCACACAGCACCCGCCATTGCAATGGCTGAACCAGGTTGGGAATGTCGGCCAGCACCGCATGCCGAAAGGCCTTGTAGCCCCCCTCCAGCAAGGTGACATGGAACCCGATGGCGCTCAGAACGGTGGCCAGCGCACCGCTGCGGTTGCCCCCGCGCCAGCAGTACACCAGCGGTTTCCACCCCTTGGGTTTGTCCAGCACTTCCCGCTCGATGTGGCCGGAGATGTTGCGGGCCACCAGCGCAGCCCCGCGTTTCTTGGCCTCAAATGGGCTGACCTGCTTGTACAGCGTGCCAATCAGCACACGTTCCTCGTTGTTCAGGCTGGGCCAGTTGAGTGCGCCAGGAATGTGATCGTGGGCGTGCTCCAGTTCGGTGCGGGCATCGATCACTGTGTCGAATCGCTCAAGCTCTGCCAGAGCTTGTGGTGCTTGCAATGTGCGCAGACTCATTGGGAATGTGGTGGGTGGTGGGCGGACAAAAGGCTGTCATCGGGACAGCGGTCAAAGACAGTGTGATCTCAACGCAGTTGGGGCTTCAAAACGGGCCAGACATTGTTCAACATCAACGGTTGGGCCTGTTCATTGGGGTGAATGCGGTCAGCCTGGAACAGGCGCACGGCATCGGGTACATCGGCCACACCTTTCAGGAAAAATGGCACCAAGGCTGCCTTGTGCTGTTTGGCTACCCGCTCGAACAGCTGGCTGAAATCGCGTGCATAGGCCGTACCGTAGTTGGGTGGCACCTGCATGCCCACCACGGTGACTTGTGCGCCAGCCTGGAGGGCCGCCTGGGTCATGGCCGCCAGGTTGGCTTCGGTCATGCGCAAGTCCAGCCCGCGCAGGGCATCGTTGCCGCCCAGCTCCAGAATCACATGACTGGGCTGGTGGCGTGACAACAGGGCTGGCAGGCGGGAACGCCCGCCTGATGTGGTGTCGCCACTGATGCTGGCATTGATGATCTGGGCCGGTTTTTTTTCTTCAGCCAGACGCACTTGCAGCAGGGCGACCCAGCCGGTTCCGCGAGCCAGCCCGTATTCGGCACTGAGAGAATCGCCCACCACCAGCACGGTGTACTTGGACGGCTTGTCGCCAGATTGCGCCAGGGCGGGCAGGGCGCTCAAGCCCCCGCAGCCGATGAGGAAAGTCCCCAGCAGGCTACAGTGCGTCAAGAAGTGGCGCTTGGCCACATTCATGGAGTTTGGTTTGCGCATGTCTGAAATTTCAAAATCGTTTTCCGGGGCCGGTGTGGCTGCATCGGTGGCAAGTACATCCCCCGCCGTGGTGAGGGTCGAAGGGCTGGGCAAGTCCGTGACCGATTCCAGCGGTACGCTGACCATTTTGCGCGATATCGATTTTGCGCTGTCGCGCGGGGAGACTGCCGCCATCGTGGGCGCTTCCGGTTCCGGCAAAAGCACGCTGCTGTCCATCATTGCCGGTCTGGACACTCCCAGCCAGGGCACGGTGTGGCTGGATGGCCAGGATCTGTTTGCCCTGACCGAGGACGAGCGGGCCGCGTTGCGGGCAGCCAAAGTGGGCTTCGTGTTCCAGAGCTTTCAGCTCATGGGCAACCTCACCGCCCTGGAAAATGTGATGCTGCCCCTGGAGCTGGCCGGGCGGCGCGATGCCCGTACCGCCGCCACCGACATGCTGCAACGCGTGGGCCTGGGTACCCGGCTGGGGCACTACCCCAAAGTGCTGTCTGGCGGCGAGCAGCAGCGCGTGGCCCTGGCGCGGGCCTTTGTGGTCAAACCCGCCGTGCTGCTGGCCGACGAACCCACAGGCAGCCTGGACTTCGCCACCGGCGAAACCATCATGAAGCTGATGTTCGACCTCAACCGGGAGCAGGGCACCACCCTGGTGCTGGTCACGCACGACCGCAACATTGCCGCACAGTGCGAACGCCGCATCACCATCGAGGCCGGGCGCATGGTTTGAGTGCTGCACCGATAATCTGCCCCCATGTCATCATCCAAAGTACTGTTCGGCTTCCACGCCGTGGGCGTGCGCCTGAAAACCGCGCCGCAATCCATCATCGAGGTTTATTACGAAACCACCCGGCGCGATGCCCGCATGCGCCAGTTTCTGGACAAAGCCCGCGAAGCCAATGTGCGCCTGATCGAAGCCGATGGCCTGCGCCTGTCCAAACTCGCAGGCAGCCACGGCCACCAGGGCGTGGCCGCGCGGGTGGATCCTGTCGCCCAGGTGCATTCGCTGGATGAGCTGCTGGAACAGCTCGAAGCCCAGGGTGAGGCCAACCCGCTGCTGCTGGTGCTGGACGGCATCACCGATCCACACAACCTGGGGGCCTGCCTGCGCGTGGCCGACGGTGCCGGAGCGCATGCCGTCATCGCGCCCAAAGACCATGCTGCTGGCATCAATGCCACCGTGGCCAAGGTGGCCAGCGGTGCGGCTGAAACCATGCCTTATTTCATGGTGACCAACCTGGCCCGCACCCTGGGCGAGCTGAAAGAACGCAACATCTGGATCATCGGCACCAGCGACGACGCGCCAAAAACGCTGTACCAGGTCGATCTGAAAGGGCCTGTGGCTCTGGTGCTGGGAGCCGAAGGCGCGGGCATGCGCCAGCTGACACGCAAAACCTGCGATGAACTCGTCAGCATTCCCATGAAGGGCGCGGTGGAAAGCCTGAATGTGTCGGTGGCCAGCGGCGTGTGCCTCTACGAAGCCCTGCGCCAGCGCGGCGGCTGAAGCCCAGTGGCGGGGCCACAAACGGCTCCGCGTTGCGCTCGTCTGGGCATCACACCCACCCTGCCGCGCCCAGCGCGGCCCCGGCTGCCAGCATCCACAGCAGGTGCAGCCGGGTTTTCCAGACCAGCACCGCCACCACCACGGTGATGGCCCAGCCCACCCAGGGCTGGTGTGCCAGCCAGTTAGCCTGGTCGGCGATGAAAGCCGCCCGGTCACCCTGGACCGGGGTAGACAGCAACCAGCCCGTGGCCAGCATCAAGGCCACCACCACCGGAGCCAACCCTTGCTTGAAAGCCCGGATGACCAGCCAATGCTGGTTGCGGTGTGCCCAGCGGGTGGTGCCGTAGGTCAGCAGCGACGAAGGCAGCAGAATGGCCGACAACGCCACCGCCACGCCCAACAGGGCACTGGGCCAGGCATGCCAGCCTGAGGCCACTCCGCCAGCTGCATTCAAGCCCACCTGCCAGCCCAGCAAGGCCACGAACAGCACATTCGGGCCGGGTGCGGCCTGGGCCAGTGCAATGCTGCTGGCAAACTGCACCTCGGTCAGCCAGTGCTGCTGGGTATGTAAAAAACGGTGCATGTCGGGCAGGGTGGCCACCGCCCCGCCAATCGACAACAGTGACAGCGTGGCAAAGTGGGCAAACAGCAAAGCCCAATCGTTGAGGCCCAGTTGAATGTTCATGGCTTGTTCCCCTGGTCACCTGGCGCTTTAGCCGAAAGGGGTGCGGCAGGCTTGGACACTGTGCCGACAGGCTGCTCACGGCGGCGAATAGCCAGGGCTGCCGCCAGCGTGACCAATGGTGTGGCGGCCAGCAGCACCCAGGCCAGCGGCCAGCGCAGCCAGGCCACCGCCACAAACGTACACACCGCCACCAGCACACAACCCAAGGCTCCCAGCGGGTTGCCGCGCAGGGGGCGAATCATTTTCAGCCCCGTGCCTGCGATCAGCCCGGCAGCCACAGCCCCCAGACCACGCAAAGCTCCCTGCACGGCGGGGGCCTCTACCCAGCTGCTCACCGCAATCATCAGCAACAGCATCAGGCACAAGGGCAGGGTGAGCATGCCTGCCAACGCGGCCACCGCCCCCCCCGCACCAAAAAAGCGCCCGCCCAGCATCAGCGACAGGTTGACCACGTTGGGGCCGGGCATGATCTGGGCCACCGCCCAGTCTTCCAGAAACTGCTCGTTGCTCAGCCAGCGGCGGCGCTCTACCAGCTCGCGCTGAACAATGGCCACCACCCCGCCAAACCCCTGCAACGCCAGCCACGAAAAAGCCCAGAACAGCTCTGTTCTGGAAGTGGGGCGGTTCAAAGTACTGGGATCGGTGCTGGGCGTGTGCATGCGGTGGGGGGCTTTCAGTTTTTTATACCGTCATGCCACCAGCCACTTCCAGCACCGCGCCATTGATGTAGCTGGCTTCATCGCTGGCCAGGAAGGCGTAGGCGTTGGCAATTTCTTCGGGCTTGCCCAGGCGGCGCAGGGGCACGCGGTGCTCCATTTCGGCAATCACCTTGTCGGGGATGGTGCCCAGGATGGGGGTGGCAATGAAGCCGGGGGCCACCGCATTCACCCGCACGCCCTTGGGGCCCAGCTCGCGGCTCCAGGTTTTGGTGAAGCCGATCACGCCGAACTTGGTGGCGGCGTAGTTGGTCTGGCCGAAGTTGCCGTAGATGCCCACCACCGAGCTGGCGTTCAGGATGGAGCCGCTGCCCTGGGCCACCATGATGTCGGCCACGGCCTGGCTGCAATGGAACACGCCGCGCAGGTTCACGTCGATCACGCGGTCAAACTGCTCCAGCGTCATTTTTTGCAGGCGGGCATCCTGGGTGATGCCGGCGTTGTTCACCAGCACGTCGATGCGGCCAAACTGGGTCTTGACCTGGGCCACCACGGCATCGACCATGTCGCGCTGCGTCACATCCATCACAAAGCCGACAGCCTGTGCGCCCAGTGCCTGGCATTGCGCCACGGCAGCGTCCACGGCGGCCTGTTTCACGTCGCACACCACCACGATGGCCCCTTCAGCGGCAAATTTGAGGGCCGTGGCCAGGCCAATGCCCTGACCCGCGCCGGTGATGATGCTGACCTTGTTGTCCAAACGTTTCATGAGGTTCACTTTCAGGTTCAAGAAGAGGGCGCACACATGCCAGACACGGTGCGCCGCAGCGGTAGGCGAGACAACGCCTGCTCAGGGGGTATTTTGCTCCGCCGAAATCCAGGCCAGATGGCCCTGGCCGCCGTCGTTCAGGCGGGCCACCAGTGCGGCGGCCTGCGACTCGGGCAGCGTCATGTGCAGGGTGACCACGCTGGTGTGGCTCACATCCAGCAAGGTGGCATGGTGGGCCTGCACCTCGCGGCGCACCCAGCCCTCCAGCGCATAGGGCACGCTGCATGTGAGGCTGGCCATGCGCTGCAAGGGTTTGAACTGGTCAGCCGCCTTGGCCGCCAGCAGGGCCTGGGCCACGGCATCGGTGTAGGCCCGCACCAGCCCGCCTGCCCCCAGCTTGACACCGCCGAAGTAGCGCACCACCGTGGCCAGCACGCCTTCCAGATCCTGGTGGCGCAGCACATCCAGCATGGGGCGGCCAGCGGTGCCGCCGGGCTCGCCATCGTCATTGGCCGCCGACTGCCCGCCTGCCAGCAGTGCCCAGCACACATGCGCCGCCCCCGGATGCTGCTGCCGCAGGGCCTGCACACGCTCCTGCGCCAGCGCCCGGCTGGCCATGGGCTCCACGCAGCACAGAAAGCGGCTTTTTTTCAGAATTAATTCACTGTGGGCGGGGGAGGTCAGGGTCTGGGGCATGGGGGAGATTGTCGCCAAAGCCCAGGCGGCCTTTACCATCCATCGTCCTCGCTGCCGACCCGGTTGGCTGCGAGTCACTCAATGGCAGTGAAACGGATGGGTCTGATGCAACGCAGGTGTTTTATCCAATGGGCGGCTGCGGTGGGCAGTGCTCCGGCCCTGGCCTCATCGCCTGAAAACGACTGGCAACTCCCGCCCCTGAGTGCAGCCCAGCGGCGGCGCTGGCGGGTGCGGGCATCGTCGCTGGCCTGGCAGGCCACGCCCAGGCAGCCCGGTGCCTGGTCCGAATGGCTGTTGCCGGTGCCAGCGGATCTGGTGGATGCCGACGGCCAGCAGGTGTACCAGCCAGAGCGCCTGGGTGTGATGCTGGCCTGGACCATGCCCGACGGCGAGGTGATGTTCACCGATGCGTTCTGGGCGGAGTGGGGCGGTTTCAGGGGCTGGGTGGCGCGGCTGATGCCGCAGAGCACCGGCCAATGGCGCATGTCGGCCTGGCTGCAGGTGGAGGGCAGGGCCGTGGCCCGGCTGGGCTCGCCGGTTCGCTTCACGGTGGATGCGGTCGATACCCTGCCGGTGCTGCGTGTCGATGCCCGCCATCCGCGCTACTTTGCCGACGAGGCCGGTCATCCCTTTTTCGGGCTGGGCATGAACATGGCCTGGGCCAAGGGCGATGTGGCGGGTCAATACCGCACCTGGTTTGACCGCCTGGCTGCTGCCGGTGGCAACCTGGTGCGCATCTGGATGAGCAGCTGGTGCTTTGGCATCGAGTGGCAGGACACGGGGCTGGGCCGCTACCACACCCGCCAGGCCCAGGCCAGGCAGCTGGACGAGGTGCTGGCCCTGGCCCAGGCGCGCGGCATCCGTGTGGTGCTTTGCCTGCTCAACCACGGAGCCTTCAGCCTGAAGGCGGACTCCGAGTGGCAGAAAAACCCGTACAACAGCGCCAATGGCGGCCCACTGGCCGAGCCTCAAACGTTTTTCACGTCCGATTCGGCCATCCGCTGCTTCGAAAACCGCATCCGCTACCTGGCCGCACGCTGGAGCCACAGCCCGGCGCTGCACAGCTGGGAGTGGTGGAACGAGGTGACCTGGGTGCCGCACCAGCCCGATGCCCTGCTGGGCTGGCTGCGCCGCGTCTCGCAGACCATGCGCCGCTTCGATCCCTACCAGCGGCTGCAGACCAGCAGCTGGGCCGACACCGGGCCAACCGATATCTGGAACCACGCCGGGCTGGACTATGTGCAGCAGCACGACTACACGCCGCACGACCTGATGGAGCGTTACCGCCGCAGCGCCCAGGTCTGGCAGCGGTTGCACCGGCCCCAGCCCATGCTGCCCGGCGAGCTGGGCGGCTCCAGCCGTCATCCATCCGGCAGCCCGGCAGACATGGCGCTGCACCAGCGCCAGTTTCACGATGGCCTGTGGGTGCCGTTCATGCTGGGCTATGCGTCCACCGCCCTGTACTGGTGGTGGGACCATTTTGTGGCGGCGACGAACCAATGGCACTGGCTGCGCCCCCTGCACCAGGCCATCGCCACCCTGGATGCCATTGGCCTGCCGTGGCGCAGCCTGCCTGCCGCCCAGCCGGGCCACCCAGGGCTGGTGCCGGTGGCCGACAGCGAGCAGCCCGGTGAGGGGCCGCCGCAGGCCGCAACGGCAGGCCATGCCACTGCCAGCCCGCCCGGTGGCTGGCACGGTCTGGAGTGCTGGGTGCGTGCCGATGCAACCAGCATGCTGGTCTGGCTCAGGCGGCCAGGCCTGATCGGAGGGCAGGGCGACGACATCCCGCCGCTGACCCTGGGCTGGCAGCCGGGCGACACCGGCCCATCGCAGTCAGCACCAGCCCCCTGGACTGGCCATGTGTTGCAGACCGACCAGACATCGCCCATACCGCTGACCGCCCACCCGGATGCCAGCGGCACCTGGCGCATCCGTCTGCCTACCTTCAGTGGCAGCGCCGTGTTCTGGCTGCAGGCTGCGCAGGTTCACCGCCCGTAGCGGGCCTCCACGGTGGTGCTGGCAATGCGGTTCATGTGCAGCATGTAGCCCACCAGGGCCGCTGAAGCGTCGGCGGGCAAGTCCAGCCGTGGCACTTTGAGGGCGTGGACGGTAAAGCGGTAGCGGTGGGGGGCATCGCCCACAGGCGGGCAGGCACCGCCGTAGCCCACGGTGCCGAAGTCGGTACGCCCCTGCACCGCACCCGCAGGCAGGCCCTGTCCATCGGCACGCCCGGCATTGGCTGGCAGCTGGGTGGTCTGCGGCGGCAGGTTGGTCACCACCCAGTGCCACCAGCCTGAGCCGGTGGGGGCATCGGGGTCGTAGGCGGTGATGGCCAGACTTTGGGTGCCTTCGGGCGGCGTGGTCCACACCAGGGCCGGCGACTGGTTGCCGCCCTCACAGCCGAAACCGGCAAACACATGCGCCTGGGTCAGCCGCCCATCGGCGGTGAAGGACGGGCTGCTGACTTCAAAGCCCTGGGCGTGAACCTGGCTTTGCACCAGCGCCAGTGCCAGGCCCAGCCCGGTGAGCCAGGGCAGCGGTTTGATGGATGTAAATGGATGGAAAACAGTCGGGGATGTCATGCAAATTCCTTGTGTGGTTGAAAACAAACCCATGTTCCCCCCGTTGCGTCGTGGCGCGTTAGCCCGTTTCTGCCAGCTTGTGTGCCGAATCGTCCAAGGTGTGCTGACTGCTGGGCTGACCGCCCCTCACCAGCCGGGGAGCCACACCCCAGCGTGCCTGAAAGGCGGCGCTGAAGCGGCTGTGCGATGCCCAGCCGCAACGCTGGGCCACATCGCCCACGCTGAGGTTGGTGGTTTGCAGCAGGTGCAGCGCCACTTCCAGCCGGGTTTCACGCACCAGCGTGGCCAAGGGAACGCCTGCATCTTCCAGGCGGCGGCGCAGCGTGGATTCGCTGGCATGGAACGCCGCCGCCAGCACGGGCACGCTCCAATCGGCATCCGGGCGCTGGGCCACCATCTGCCGCACCCGGTCAGCCCAGGAACTATCCTGCCGGGGCGCGTACACCCAGCCCCGCTCAGCCAGTAGCAGCAGCACCTCCTGTAGGCGGTGGCGCTGCACGGCGGCGGAGGTATCCGGGCTGCCCAGGCTGCGCCGGGTGGATTCGATCAGCGTCGCATCGGCCTCCAGCGGCCTGGCACTGTGGACGGGGTGGGGCGGCCGGGGCCAGTCCTGGGCGGCAATCTGTGCCATCCATTCGGGCTCGAAGGCCAGAGCCAGCGCCTCGTAACGGGAGTGGCCTGCGGGATCGTTGACCACGTCCCAGGTGGTGTCGCCCGCCATCATCACGGCCTGGCCCGCCGGGACGCTCAGGCTCTGCGTGGCTGAAATCAGCTGCTTGCAACCCCGCAGCACCAGCACCAGCGCATCGTTGCGGGTGGTGAGCGTGTGCAGCCGGTAACTGTGCTGGGCAATGATCACGGCAGCCGCGCCTTGCCGGTGGCTGGCGGCGGAGGGGGCCGAGGCAGTGTTGGCCAATATGGTGGGTATCACGTTCATGGTAAGGAGTGATTCTGCGCATCAACTTTTCCTGACCCGCCCCATGTAGATGCTTCGTTTTGAAGGCGGGGGCTGGGTTTTCAGTGCGCTGAGTGCGGCGGCCAGCTGGTGTTGCAAGGTCTGGATGGTTTGGCGGTTGTCCAGCAGGCCGGTTTCCAGTTCGGCATTGCGGCGTTGCAGGTGGGCAAGCTGGGCTTGGCTGGCTGTGGCTTGTGTTTCGGCGGTTTGCAGTCTGGACTGGGTGGTTTTGAGCTGCTCATCGGCCTGTCTGGCGGCTTCTTCCCATTGTTTCTGGCGGGTGGCCAGTGTCTGTCGGGCGGCTTTGGTTTCCTGGCGGGCCAGGTCCACCTCATTCAGCAGGCGGTGTTCGTTCTCGGTGGCACGGTCTTGCAGGCGTTGGCGTTCCTGGGCCTGGGCGGCCACGGTGTCGTCCAGGCGCTGCTGAAGCTGTCTGTGCTGCTGCCGCAAGTCTTCCAGGCGGTTGGTCAACACGGTCACCGACTGTTCTTTTTCCAGCCGCCACACATCGGCATCGGCCAGCCGCCGGGTCAGGTCGGCCACCTGGGTACGTGACAGGGCCAACATTTGTTCCAGGGTACTGTGCTGTTGGGCCAGGGTCTGGCGCTCGCGTTCCAGCTCGGCCCGGTCGGCGGTCAGATCGCTGCGCTGCTGGGCCAGCTCGGCCTGCGCGGATTCCCATTGCTGTTGGGCGGCTTGCCGGGCCTGGTCGAGCGCGGCATCCCACAGGCTCTGGGCCAGATCGAGCACGGTGGCGGGTGGCTGCGGCTGGCCGGGCGTAGTCATGGCACCGGGGGCTGCTGCATTGCCAGCGCCGCCGCCCGACATGCTGCCCAGGCGCTGGCCCAGCTGGGCAAACCAGGCTTCCAGCATGGGGGCCACGGTGTTGGGCGAGCCGCGCCCCAGCTTTTGCCGCACGCGCTCGATGGTGGGGCGCTGGCCGGCCATCAGCACGGCATCGGCGGCATCCCACACATCGGCTGTTTGAACCCCCCGTGGCAACTTGGTATTGAGCACCCTCTTCTCCTATAATTTACCAACGATAAGGGTTATTTATCGTGAGTAATGATGGTGTATTGTTAAAAAAAGCACGTAGTACATATGAAATATAACTTAGTTGATTTGCACATCGAAAAAAACCTGCCTGTGCCACACACCAGCCAGGTTTTGCAGCCTGAGGCCTTGAGTGAGTTGGCCCAGCGTGCGATCGACGATCTGCTGCGTGAAGGTGAATCCAAAAACACGCTGGCCAGCTACCGCAGTGCCTTGCGTTACTGGGCTGGCTGGTATGGGCTGCGCTATGGCGGGCCGATTCAGCTGCCGGTGTCGGTACCGTGTGTGCTGCAGTTCATCGTGGACCATGCCGAGCGCACCACCGACAAAGGGCTGGTGTCCGAATTGCCACCGGACATCGACAAGGCGCTGGTGGACGGTGGCTACAAAGCCAAGTTGGGCCCGATGGCACACAACACGCTGATCCACAGGCTGGCGGTGCTGTCCAAGGCGCACCAGCTGCGGCAGGTCAAAAACCCGTGCCAGGACGTGGATGTGCGCGAGTTGCTGTCGCGCACCCGCAAGGCCTACGCCAAGCGCGGTGCGCTGGGGCAAAAAAAGGATGCCATCACCAAAGACCCGTTGCAGGCACTGCTGGCCACCTGCGATGACAGCCTGCGCGGCCAGCGCGACCGGGCCTTGCTGCTGTTTGCCTGGGCCAGCGGCGGACGGCGGCGCTCGGAGGTGGCCGGGGCCGACATGCAGTTTTTGCGGCGTGTGGGGTCGACCGATTTCATCTACACCCTGCTGCACTCCAAAACCAACCAGTCAGGCACCGACCAGCCTGAGAACAACAAACCCATCGTGGGTGCGGCTGGCGAGGCGCTGGATGCCTGGCTGGATGTGACAGGCATCATCACAGGGCCGATTTTCCGGCGCATCCGCAAGGGTGACCAGCTGGGAGAAGGCCTGTCACCCGCTGCGGTGCGCACCATCGTCAAGGAGCGCTGCGCCCTGGCTGGCATTGAGGGGGACTTTTCGGCGCACTCGCTGCGCTCGGGCTTTGTGACCGAAGCGGGCCGCCAGAATGTGCCACTGGGTGAAACCATGGCCATGACCGGCCACCAGAGTGTCAACAGCGTGCTGGGCTACTTCAGGGCCGCTGCGTCGCTGAGCAATGGTGCGGCGCGGCTGCTGGACAAGGATGCTGACAAGGGCTGAGGTGTTTCAGCGCACGCCCTGCCCCGGCAAGCCCCAGCGGGCTGCCGCCGCATCGTCGCTGACGCGGGCATCGACCCAGCGTGCGCCTTCGGGGGTCTGCTCTTTTTTCCAGAACGGCGCATGGCTTTTCAGGTAGTCCATGATGAACTCGCAGGCCTGGAAGCTCTCGCCCCGGTGGGCCGAGGCCACGGCCACCAGCACGATCTGATCCATGGGCTGCAACAGCCCCACGCGGTGGATGACGCGTGCGCCCACGATGTCAAAGCGCCGGTGGGCCTCATCGACCATGGCCTCGATGGCCTGTTCGGTCATGCCGGGGTAATGCTCCAGCTCCATCGACATGACGGTGGGGCTGGCGGGCACCACGCCCTGGAGCAGGTTGCGGTCGCGCACGGTGCCCACAAAGCTGCACACAGCCCCCACGCCGGGGTTGCCGCTGCGCAGGGTGGCCACTTCGGTGCTGAGATCGAAGTCCTGGGTCTGGATGGTGACGCGGGGTGTCATGGTGGGCTGTGCGGTGTGGGGCTGGATGGGCTGGATGCGGCGGATGGTGACAACAGCTGCTGCGGTCGGTGCGTCAGCCGCCCGTGACGGGTGGGAAGAACGCAACTTCGGCACCGTCACTCAGGGCACTGGTTTCATCGGCCATGACCTGGTTGAGCGCGGTGCGCACGGCACGGTGGCGGGCCAGTGCCTCGGCATGTGTACCGCCGCGTGCCAGCAGTTCATCGCGCAGCGCACCCAGGGTAGCTGCCTGGGTCTGCACGGTTTCGCTGCCGGTGCCCAGGGCTTCGCGGATGGAGGCAAAGTATCTGACGGTGATTTGCATGGTTCGGAGGATGGAGACTGGTAACTCGGATAGCGGGTGCGGCGCTGATTGCGGAAGACCGATCAGGACAGCAGGTCGGCAAACGACACATAGCGCACCACATCGCCATGTGCAATGGTGCGGCCAGCAGGATGATCGACCACGCCATCGCCCCACACGGCCGAGGTGAGCACGCCCGAACTCTGGTTGACAAACAGTTCCAGCCCACCTGCTGCATTGCGACGCACGCGCAGAAACTCCCGCCGCTTGTCCGCACGGGGCAGATTGAAATGGGCTGGCAGGGTGTGCGTGGGCACGGTGACATCGGCCACACCTTGCAGGCGCAGCAGAAATGGCCGCACCAGCAGCACAAAGGTCATGAAGCTGGAAACCGGATTGCCCGGCAGGCCGATGAAGTGTGCGGCCTGCGTGGGGTCAACCTGTTCGCCATCGGTACGGCCCATCGCATCGGGAGTGCGGCGCAGCCAGCCATGAGCAAAGGGTTTGCCGGGTTTCATGGCAATCTGCCACAGGTCCAGGCTGCCCAGTTGCTGCACGGCGGGCTTAATGTGGTCTTCTTCGCCCACCGACACGCCGCCGCTGGTCAGGATCAGATCGTGGTGGCGGGCGGCATCGGCCAGGGCTTGCAAGGTGGCGGGTCGGTTGTCGGGCACGATGCCCAGGTCGGACACCTCGCAGCCCATGCGCACCAGCAAGGCCCGCAGGAAAAAACGGTTGGAGTTGTAGATGGCACCGGGTGGCATCTGCTCGGGAGGAACCGTGCCGGGCATCACCAGCTCGTCGCCAGTGGAGAACAGGGCCACTTTGGGTTTCCGGCTCACGGTCAGCCGGTCCAGACCCAGGCTGGCAGCCAGGCCCAGGGCTGCGGGCCCCAGCCGCGCACCGGGCGACAGCACTTCGGCACCCCGGCTCACGTCTTCTCCGGCACGGCGCACCCAGCTGCCTGCTTCGGGGCAGGCGGTGAAGGTGGCTTGCGGCATGCCGGTAGCAGCGCCCTGCCCGCCTGTGCCATCGGCTTCGGCGGTGCGGACATCCTCCTGCATGACCACGGCATCGGCCCCTTCGGGCATGGGTGCTCCGGTGAAGATGCGGGCCACGGTGCCGGGTTGCAGCGGTTGTCCGGCATGACCGGCTGCGATGCGCTGGGTCACCGGCAGCGTGACCGGATTGCCTGCCGAGGCCGTCAGCAGATCGGCGCAGCGCACGGCATAGCCATCCATGCTGGAGTTGTCCTGGGGTGGCACATGCAGGGCCGATACCAGGGTCTGGGCCAGCACGCGGCCATCGGCCTCGAAGGTGGGAATGCTCTGCGTACCACCGGGTGTGGCGGGCAATGGCGTGATGCTGGCCAGCAAGCGGGCCAGTGCGTCATCGAGCGCCATCAGCGGTTGGCGACCTTTGGGGGCAGCGGCGGGAGTGGATGTGGCAGATGGCATGGGCTGTGGGTGGGCGGTGTTCATGGAGGGCATCATCTCGCTCGCAATGTGCCGGGTTCAGGCGCAATCTGGCCAGGATGGTTCAGCATGCGTACTGGCTGGCATCGTAGGTCAACCGCTCGCCCTGGGCCAGCAGCCAGTCGGCATGGGCTTCGCTGTCATTGATGTCGAGTACCGGCAGGCTTGTGGGCTGCGGCAGAACCGAATCGGTGGCGATGGCGATGACGAACGGATCATCGGCGTACAGCACGGGTTTGCCGTGGTCGGCACGCCAGACTTCCAGCTTGGGCAGGTTGCATTCGCGGTAGCCTTCGACCAGCACCCAGTCCACGCCGTCATACAGCTCGGCCAGCACATGGTGAACCGACAGTTCGACATCGCGCTCGAACTCCCGCTGCAACACCAGCCGACGGGGTGAGGCCGCCACCACCTCGAACGCGCCGGCCTCGCGGTGCCGCCAGGTGTCTTTGCCGGGCTTGTCCATCTCGAAGCGGTGGTGAGCATGTTTGACCACCGACACCCGCTGGCCCCGGCGCTTGAGTGCCGGAATGAGCTTTTCAACCAGCGTGGTCTTGCCCGAGCCGGAGTAGCCGGCCACCACAATGACTTTCACAGTGCGATCCGTTCAGCAGATGGATGTTTGCAGAAAGCATAGCGCCCTGTGCTTTTTAAGTCAGCACAAGGCAGGACTTTTATTCGCAATTTTTTGCGATGTAGGTCTTGATCTGATCCGCATTGGCCTGCATGACCACCACGCGCTTGGGCAGGTCTTCGATACCTGCAAACTTGGCAGGCCGCTCGGGCTGGTGGCCCAGAGCTTCGACGATGGTTTCGGCGAACTTGATGGGCAGTGCAGTCTCCAGCACGACCATGGGAATGCCAGGTTGCAGGTGCTCACGCGCCACCTTTACGCCGTCGGCGGTGTGGGTGTCAATGGTCTGGCCAAACCGCTGGTGGCAGTCGCGGATGGTGTCCAGGCGGTTGGCGTGCGTGCTTTTGCCGCTGACAAAACCGTAGCGTGTCGCAGCCTGGGCAAACACGGGGTCGGCGCTCAGGTCGAAGCGCCCTGCCCCAGCCAGCTGCGGCCCGAACAGGTCGGCGGTGCGGGCGGCATCGCGGCCCAGCAGATCGAACACGAAACGCTCGAAATTGCTGGCCTTGGAAATGTCCATCGACGGGCTGGAGGTTTCGTGCGTATCGGCACTGCCGCGCACCCGGTACACGCCGGTGCGGAAAAACTCGTCCAGCACATCGTTTTCGTTGGTGGCCACCACCAGCTGGGCCACGGGCAAACCCATCATGCGGGCCACATGGCCTGCGCACACGTTGCCGAAGTTGCCGCTGGGCACGGTGAAGCTGACCTGCTGGTCGTTGCTGGTGGTTGCCTGGATATAGCCCGCAAAGTAGTACACCACCTGGGCCAGCAGACGCGCCCAGTTGATGGAGTTGACGGTGCCGATCTTGTATTTGCGCTTGAAATCCAGATCGTTGGAGACGGCCTTGACCATGTCCTGGCAGTCGTCGAACACGCCTTCGACGGCGATGTTGTGGATGTTGTCATCCATCAGGCTGAACATCTGGGCCTGCTGGAACGGGCTCATGCGGCCATGCGGGCTGGTCATGAACACGCGCACACCGTGTTTGCCGCGCATGGCGTATTCGGCGGCGCTGCCGGTGTCGCCACTGGTGGCACCGAAGATGTTGAGCTGCTCGCCACGGCGGGTCAGCTCGTACTCGAACAGGTTGCCCAGCAGCTGCATGGCCATGTCCTTGAAGGCCAGCGTGGGGCCGTTGGACAGGGCTTCGATCCACACACCATCTTCCAGCTTGCGCAGCGGCACGATTTCAGGCGTGCCAAACACGGCCTCGGTGTAGGTTTTGGCGCACAGGGCACGCAGGTCGTCGGCCGGGATGTCGTCGATGTAGAGCGACAGAATCTCGAAGGCCAGCGCGGCATAGCCCTGCTCGCGGTACACGGTGCGCCATGTGTTCAGCGTGTCACCGCTGACCTGGGGGTAGCTTTCGGGCAGGTACAGGCCACCATCGGGGGCCAGGCCTTCAAGGAGGATTTGACAGAATTTTTTGCGGTCGGCGTGACCGCGTGTGGAGATGTATTGCATGGGAAAAAGTATATCTATCAACGATCAATGCGCGGAGCATCTGCTCCATAACGCAGCTGAAGAGCCAAGGTCGTATCTAACCGATAGCGGTGATGGTCAGACTGTAGCGCCCTCACCAGACGCTCGCGCAATGCCACGGCCTCGGCCAGCAAGGCTTTGCGCTCGGTAATCGGGCAAGCGTCAGACGTACCACAGCGCTCCAGAGAAACAGCCAGATCATCCAGCACCTGCGGGCTGTCGCCCAGCGCCGTGCGCAACTGGCGGCGCAAGTCCAAGCTTTCGCGGTAGGCCAGCAGCGCAGCTTCACCGCGCCCGGCCTGGTTTTCTGCATTACCCACTCGTTCCAAAG
>ERZ724510.290-NODE-290-length-28522-cov-5.570309_pt1 | contig 28522 bp, 32 predicted proteins | sample MGYA00376043_ERZ724510 | MGnify/ENA primary metagenome ERZ724510 (study PRJEB28724, sample SAMN07190888) | wastewater metagenome | isolation source: influent of sewage treatment plant in Hong Hong | place: USA: Christiansburg, Virginia | collected 2016-03-01 ... | reverse complement strand
GAATTAATATAATTGAAGAAGTAAATAACATTGAAGTTGTTGAAGGTTATGATAATTGTTCTTGTCATTTGACTTGTAAGTATAATAATAAAATAATAGAAGTAATGTTAACGAATTGTAGCAATGATACATTATCAGTATTCTATAACTATTGGCATAGTTCTAATAATAATAATTTCAGAATGAGTCCAGTAGTAAGTTTTTCAATAATGGACCTATCTTCAGAAAAAGTAATGTTTGATAATATTATTCATAAAAGTCTTTACACCTATATAGAAATGTTAAATATCTATCTTAATAATTATAAGGAGATTGAAAATGCCTGATAATTGGAAAGAAGTTCAAGAAGAAAATAACTCAATTGAAGAAGATGAAATTACTAGAGATTTAAATATAGTTAAAGAACACATTGATAAAACTATAGAAGAACTTACAGAGTTATTTAAACAACCAGGAGAAACTAATACAAGATTATATGTATTAACTTTGATTGAATTATATATTTATCAAATACAAGAAGAAATAGATTCTAATTATGTTGATTATTTAAATTTTCCTGTCTATGATGTAATCATAGAAAGAACAAATAATGAGGAGTAATTATGCCTAGCTGTTGGAGAGAAATAGGTGATATGTCAGGTCGTGGTGGATACTGTTGGAAATGCCACGAGTACAAAGATTATAGTAGAGTCTATCAGATATGGGAAGCTATATGGAGAGATGAAACTAACGAATTTCAAGATGGATTCTGTCCCGAATGTGGAGAAGAACTTGAAGACACTGGTTGCTATAAGTGTAAAGAACGAGAGAATCCTCTCATTGAGATTAAACTTGACGATAAAGACTATGTTAGTTTACTGTGCCCATATTGCTTAATAGAGACATTAATAGATAATACTATAGCTAAATTAGAAGAAATTCTAAGTAAAGTAGGTATTGATGAATACCTAAACAAAGATGAAGAAGTAATAGACTTCATTATGAATCATATCTATGACTATTTATTTAGTGATTAGGAGTAAAAAATGAAAAACATTAAAGAAATGATATTGAATACTGGTGAGTCAATTTCTTATGATGAAGATGTTTTGCAAGATAGAATTGAATATGCCAAGCATATTCAAGAATTATTAAAAGCAGGTAAAATATCTTCGCAAGAAGCGACAAAATTACTGAATGAATTTGGTAAGAAAAATAAGCATTTATTTAAGAGGTAAAATGACTAGAAATAAAAAAGAAAATAAAGTAATATTAGAAGAAATAGAAAACTTAATATAGGAGTAAATAAATAATGGAAAAGTTTAAGACAGAACTTGCAGAGTATTTAAGTAAATACTTCAAAGACACAGGCTTTATCAATATTGGTATCGGAAACAATATTGATATTATAATTGATAGTAAGTGTCTATATACGATAGTTGGGTTTAAAAATCAACTATTCTATCTCTTTGTTTGGACTTTTGATTCAAAAATAGAAGTTAACTTAAAAACAACTATTAAACCAGATGAAGTAAAATATCTAGATTTATCTATTGAAATGAATTATAAATTAAATGATAATCTAGATACTATATTAGAAAGTATTAAATCAGATGTTGAAAAATATTTTCCTAAATTTATAAAAACAGTAGAACAAGGTATTAAAATTATAGGAGAAAGAGATGAAAACATTTGACGAAATCATAGAAGTGATAAAAGACTATCTTAGTAACCAAGAAGCTGTAATAACGTACGAAAAGAAAATCCAAGATAATCTATATATGATAGATTATATGAAAGAAAGTAATGTTGTTACATTATTTATAGACAAATCAACTAAAGATACAATTGACTTAGTATATCTGTATGCTAATGATGATAAAGTAGAATTAGGTATTCCTATATTAGAACTAAGATTTCTAGGAATACGAATAGATTCAGATATAGAAAAAGTCTTATATAAGTCATATAATGTTATGTCTAAAACTCTTGAAACTTTTGAGGCAGAAAGATGTCTAAATTAATAACAACTATTTTATGTGTATTACTGATTATATCAGTGTTATTTACTATATCAGCTGTAGTATTTAGAAGTATGACATTGTATATAGTAGGCTTAGTCATATTAGCTTGTGTATTATTAGGTATATTTGTATTTGATAATGATGAGGATTAACAATGTTCAAGATATTTGATACTAAAGAGTTATCTAAAACTAATGATAATAAGACTAGACCTTATATTATTATTCAGCCTCCAGATAACTTTATTAAATCATTAATCTACTATATCAAAGAAAAAGATGAAGTAGTTAAGTTAATTGATTGCATCAATAAAGTATTTTATTACAATGGTATAAATGTACCATACGATAAACTTATTATAGTAGATACACTTGAACGCTTGAAAAAGTTAAGCATTAACTTAACTTATAAGTATCCTTATGGTCAATATGAGTATTTCTTACTTAATATATCTATGATACCTCTAGATGCAGAAAATATCAAAAGCGCTTTAGATTTGATAGTCGTAGATGAAAACAATGATTCCTACTATACACTACCTACTCGTATAATATTCCTAGAGTATTACAGTAAAGATAAACAATTTAACGATGTACTCTATGGAAGTAAATTAAATTATGTAGAAGGTAGTAATTACTTAATTGATACAAGTCATAAAGCACTTGAATTATACGATAGTGTTAGTGATATATTAGGTGATATACATCAACTAGAAACAGGATATAAGATACCTAAGAATACTTATATGAAGTTATTACGAGGTAATAATGAAGAAAAATGATTATTACATAACTAAATATGACGAAAGCTGGACTAATGCTATATATAGAAAAAAAGCAATATATAACGATTTATTTCATAATCAGTTAACTATTGAAATACCAGTAGCTAATCTAGAAGATGAGAAGTATCATAATCTAATTAAATTCTTACCAAATAATTTATTACTTAATAACAAGATAAAAGAAGATGGTAAATATTTTTATATCAATGGTAAGAAATGTAGAAAACTAGCTTTCTTACAAGAGTATTTTACAGACCAACATCTTAAAGAAAATCTTGATATTCATACTACAACAGGGAAGTTATATTTAACTATAGACCCTAACTGGTTTATTAAGTGTTCTGATGATGAAATGACAAGTTGGTATAGCTGTTTTGCACCTGATGGTGAGTTCTTTTTCTGTCCATATGAGTATGCTACAAGTGATAGTATACTAATGGCTATGATTCTTAATGACGATAAGTCTAAAATCATAGGTAGGAAATGGGTAGTAATACCAGAATGTAACTATATAATAGCTGATGAGCTTAAACAGTATTTCTGTAATAATGAATTATTTAAGCTAATACTATTCTTAAGAAGCTATGGAACTTTCCCTATAGAATATCAGCGTAGTCTTAGTGAATTTATAATCACTAATCTATTTCACGAGAAGAAAGATGATTATCATATCTTTAGTAATTCTAAAGATGAACTATCTGTACGAGAAATAGAAGCTCATATATATGTAGAAGGTCAAACAGAAGGTGGTGATTATCAATCTTTTAATACAGGTAGAGTAGCTAGAAACTTGTACTTTGAAGCTGCAGAATATATTGCTATTAAGAAGAACTTAGATTTAAATGCTATTGAGTTAAAGCCAATAGTTCAGTTTGAAGGTCCACCTCTTGATGAAGATGACTTATATTATCAAGATAGAGTCCCACATTGTGAAAGATGTGGTGAAGAACTATATGACTATACCTATGATATTTATGTTAATGATACAGATACTGAAAGATGGTGTGAATATTGTACCTCTAAATATGCAGCAAGAGATGAATATATTGATAGCCTAGTAGATAGAGAAACTCTACTTGATTATGGTATAGAAATATTATTCTATCATTTTGGTTCTGATACATTAGAAAGTATGTATACTATAGCTAAGCCCGAAAATATTAAGTATTTAATTGAAGTTAGAATACCTAAAGAAGGTCGTACTGTATATGTTGATGTATCAGAAGATAATATGCCTGACTTTATACATCTAAACACTGATGAACACGTACCATATTACTATATGGATAAGGACGACTACTATGATAGATATGACACTTAAATTCAAGGAGTTTAAGAATCTTGTATATGAATGTCTAGAATGTGATTATACACACATAAGAAATCTAATAACAGAAGAATACTTCAGATTAAACATAGGAGACTATAGTTTAATAAGAAGTGATAACTATCTAGCTTTTGTACCATATACAAAACAAGTAGTACCATTAATCTGCACTCATTATGATACTATCTTAAAAGACTATAATCTTAAGATAGTAGAAAAAAACGGTATCTTAAGTAATAAGAATGATAATATCTTAGGTGCAGATGATAGAGTAGGAGTAGCTATAGCTCTAGCTCTATCTAAGAAAATACCATTAATCTACTTGTTTACTGACTTTGAAGAAGTAGGCGGTATAGGAGCTAAAGATTTCTGTTTTAATAATGAGTATCTATTTTATAGAATTAACAGTTATATAGGTTTAGATAGATGTGGTAATAAAGATGTAGCTATATATGAATACTATAGTGATGAATTAAATCGTATGTTTATGAAACATAAGTATGAAGTTGTTACAGGTACATTTACAGATGTCTCTGTAATAGCAAGCTATATACCAAAGCCTACTATAAATATCTCCGTAGGCTTTAATAATGAACATACTAATAAGGAATCACTAGATATTCAAGCAGCTTATCATACATATGAAATATTATGTAAAGAATTACCTAATCTCATTAATAAACAATTCAGAGATATGAAATGTATAACTTATATGTACCGAAGTAATATAGATACTTATGACTTATATGAGGAGATATTATGACAAATCTAGCGTTATTTCAGATGCTAAAAAATACTAAGCTTAACGATAATTTAGAACTTAGTATAGACCAAAAAGCATCTACATCGTCTAATCTAATTACAGAAATAGATACATTAGTAGGACTTGTTGAAAATAAAGCTATGGACTTTGAAGTTAAATTTGTTATTGACTACAGTAAAGATAACTATCATATATCATTAATATTGAAAGATACTGATGAATTTAATGATAAAGTATTAATCTTTATGGACCTAGATAACAAAATTATAAATACTCATAGTAGCTTATATGACTTTAAAGAAATCGCTAATGTATTCTGGATTATGTATAGCAGAATAGCAAGTAATTATTTAGACTTTATAACTGCAGGTATATATGGATGAAATACTATATATGCTAGCTCTAATAATAATTCCACTAGTAGTGGGATTGAAAACTAATATAGTGGGACTATTAATAACTTTTGCCTTAATATGGTTTACAAGAAAAGTTATAATCCAATCTCAAGATAAGAAATAGGAGTAAGTATGAACGAAACATTAAACGAACTTGTAGCACAAAAACAAGAAATGGAAGAGATTGTAAAATCTCTTATCAATCTAGACTTAAGTACAGAAGATAGTGAGAAAGAATTAGCTGAGATTGAAGCTAAGATACTTAGGAAGCTAAGTAATATAGACTTTGTCTATACTGGCTTAGAAGCTGCTATCGCTCAGTTAGAAGCTTATAAGGAACTATATAAAGATGAGCTTAGTAAGATTGATAAGAAAATACAATCAATCAAGAAGAACAAAGAGAAACTCTTAGAACTTCTCGTTGTTAATAGAATAGTTACACCAGATGAACCTCTGAAGTTAGCACATCATACTTATAGTCTAGCTAAGACTTATGGTTCTGTTGTTATTACAGATGAGTCTAAGATTCCTCAAGAATACATCAAGACTAAAATTGAGCAGGTCTATGACTTAGCTCAAATTAGAAAAGACCTTATGAGTGGTAAAGAAGTACCAGGCGCTGAATTACCAGTTAGTCAGAAGGTAAGGAGATATTAAAATGCAACTTAAGAGATTAAGTGAAGAGTTACCAGAAAGCTATCGATACGCTATATTTATCTTTAATCCATATGCATATGATAAAACTGAAACAGATATAATACAAGGTTTCTTAGAAATTGAACAAGATAAATATGTTATTATGGCTATACATATGTGGAATAGAAGTGAAAATGATAAAATAATTCACGCTACATTTGATTTCTTAAAAGTACCTGAAGAACAGAAACAAGATATATATTGGATATATCTTGAGGACCTTAAGAAATTATGGAGTGAAGATGTTTGTAAAACTAAGTGATAAGTTACCTAAGAATTATGAAGAAGTAGTCTTTATTTATAAATTCTTAGACCCTAAAAATATTAAAATATTTCACGGATATAGAGTAATATCTGTAGAATCAGACTTCATAGTAGTTAGTGTACATCAATTCAATAATGACCCAGTATCTAGAGAATTACAAGTACATATGAATAATCTAATAATACCAGAAGAATTCTGGAATGAAATATATTGGGTATACATAGATGACTTATATGACTTACTATTTAAAGATGATGAAGATGAAGAATTATCTTGACAATTTAAACCTAATAAATACTATGGTACAAAATTAACTATATAGGAGTTAATATGAAGTTAGAAGACTATCTCGTAAGTACAAAACCCGACTATAGAAATCCATTCCCTCCAGGGAAATTGATTCTATTTGTTGGAGATGAAAAGACTGGTAAGACTACTGCTGCGTCTACCTTTTCACCTAAAGGTGCAGATGGTGTAGTCATACTAGACCTTGAAGCAGGAGCTAGATGTGATAAGAATATTACTATGCTTATACACGGATTATATCCAATGGAAGATGAGAAGGGTAATATTATACCTCCTGAGAAACGTGGATTTAGAGATAGCAGTGGTAATATTCAGCCTGCATACTCTATCTATGAAGCGCTAGCTATTCTGAAGCAGACCTGGAAAGATTCAGGTAAGACTACGCTTGTAATTGATACCTTTGATAAGCTAGCAGAATGGGTTAATGAAGATACATTAGCTCAAATGAAAGCAGAAGACGCAGAGCTTGATAATCCTAAGTGGCAGACTGTACAGACAATTGAAGAGATACCTTATGCTCAAGGTATCGCTAGAGCTAGAAATACCTCATTAAGAATTAAGGATAGACTTCTTGATATAATAAAAGATACTGGTCTCTTAATTTGTAATCTACATACTCAAAAGACTATGAGAGTTGAGAATGGTAGAGATATTATAGTGAAGAAGCTTCCTATGATTCACGAGAAATTAGCCACAACCTTAGGACATCAAGCTGAATTGATAGGAATGTTTACTGTTGATGCTAGTGGTAATTATCTGTTTGATGTAAGAGGCTTTGGTGAAGTCACTTTAGGTACAAGAATTGAGCCTCTTAATGGAAAGATATTTAAGTGGAATAAGACTCATCCAACACTATATGAAGTCTTAACCAAAGAATGTTTGAAGTATGCAGAAAAATTAGAAGGTAAGGAGAAATAAATGCCAAGAATAGACATTAATCATAACTATGTACCAAGACCTACAGGTGTATTAAAAGCTAAGCTTATTGATTTTGGTTATTATGACCAAGTAAATGATTTACCTAATATGAAACACCTGAGAGATTTAAGTAATAATTTCGTAATGCGCTTTGACTTTAGACCTGAAGGTTATGAAAGAGACTTCAGTATTTATGTACCAGTAAAGATAGTTAAAGATTCTGAAGATAATCTTGACCTGAAGAATAGTAAGGGTATTAGAGATATTCATATGATACTTGATGCTCTAGGTGATAGTAAAGCAGGCTTTAATGCTGAAGGTAAATTCGTAGATTCTAATGATAAAGAACTAGACTATGAAAAGATAATTGATTATCTAGTAGAACTAAAGCTTAAAAATGATGAAGCTTATGTATATATCTACGTCTATAAAGTTAAAGGTAAAGATAATCATAGCTACTTTCAGTCTAGTTTAAGATTCTATCCTTTCACAGAAGAAGGACGTAAGCAAGCAGAAGCAGCTTACGAAAGAGATAAAGAGTATATACAATCAAAAGAAAATCCAATTCCTAAAACAAATACTACTCGTAAGTTGTTCTAGGAGATTGTATGTATTATGAGACTGCACTAGGTGAAAAATTTAACTCTCCTAGAGGTATATTAGTTAAAGACGAAGATGTATATGATTGGATAATAGCGCAGGGTAATACTCCCTGCGCTATGTCTGTTTATACATACAGAGATTCTGATGTAGAGATAATGAATGAAGAGACTCCAGCTAATTGGTTTAATCAGTATAGTATACCTTGGGTACCTATTGATATTGATAATCATATAGATAATTCTGATGAACAGATATTATTAAACTTGAGATTTATTATTACTAAATTAGAGAGTGCAGGCTTAAATGAACATAACTATAAAATCTATTTCTCTGGTAGAGGCTTTCATCTATTGATACATAAAGATTGTTTTGGTTTTGAAGATGGCATAGAAAACTTACCATATATAGTTAAACAATCTGTAACTAATATGGCTACTAAATTAGGATTTATTAACTTAATAGATGAAGCTGTTTATATGAGAACAGCTTTACTAAGATGTCCATATAGTTTAAATCCGAAAGTAAATCTATATAAGATACCTGTATCAAGAGATGAAGTTATGTATGAGAACTTAAACTTCATTAGATTCTTAGCTCAGACTCAGAGATTAGATTTTTATTGGTTAGACTATTACGAAGGTAATAAACAATTAGCAAGTTATGTAGTCACAGAAATACCTAAGATACCAGTATTTACTACTTACAATGAACCAATAAATAACTATGCCTGTATCTATAAGATGTTTAATCAAGGTCCTATAGAAGGAACTAGAAATAATACTATTTTAGTATTAGCATCTCATCTTATGAGAATGGGTATACCTAGCGATTTAGCTAAGCAGCTTATGTTGATATGGAATAATAACAGTCTAAAAGAACAGATGGTTATAGAACGAGTAGAACAAGTCTATAAGAAGAAATATAAATATGGTTGTAAGAATAAGCTAATGCGTCAGAATTGTTCTACTAGATGTATACATTATCAGAAGCATAAGCTGTATGATGAAGCTCCTTCTATAGATGATATTATCAATTTAGCTAAACAAAGAGATTTCATTAAGGAATTAAAAGAAGGTATAGACTTAGGTAGAACTGTTGGTGCACCAGACTTTATAGTAACAAGAGGAGAGATACTTACTCTCATAGGCGTAACAAAAGCTGGTAAGTCTACCTTAATGAAGAATTTTATATTAGGTGTAGATTTTAAAGATAATAACAATTTTATTGAGAAAAATAGACGTAGAACTTTATATTATACTGCTGAACAATCTGCAGATTACTTCATTCTCGTATGTGCTCAGATACTTGAAGGTTGTACTAGAGGCTATGCTTTTGAGCATAAAAATGAGCTATTAGATAAATGGTATCACGTATTATCTAATATTATGCCTATAGATATAATGCCAGATATGAAAGAGTTAAGAGAGCAGATAAATACTTATAATCCAGAGTTAATAGTATTAGATACTCTAGACCACTTCTGTGATAATCCTTATAATGAACATCTTGGGATAAAACAAACAATGATAGAACTACAAAAGATAACTGCTGAAACAGGAGTCATTGTTTATATAGTATCACAACCAAGAAGATTAGATAGTATAGAAAATGATATTAAGTTATTTTCTGGGAAAGGAAGTGGTTCTATAGAGAATCAATCTAGGAAAGTATTAGGTTTAAGCGCTCCAAATGAGAATGGTATAAGAAAATTCTTATTCCTAGCTAATTCATATGGTAGCTTACCTAATCATACATATAATATAGTTATGCAGGATAATATGAGATTTAAATTAGTAGGAGAAGAATAATGTATTACATAGGAATAGACCCAGGACTAAAAGGTAAAATAGCTATTATTAAAGATAACGAAATATTGGAAGTAATAGGTATTCCTGATAGAAGTCAGCCTGAAGAGTTTAGAAACCTATTCCAAAAATATTATAGTAAAATTGGAAAGAAATCCAAAAATATTATGATATATTTGGAAAAGCCTATCATTAAGCCTATGATAGGTAAGAAACCGTGTCCAAAGTGTAAGACACCAATGGTCTACCAATATCAGCAGAAAGGTATAGCAAATAGTCACATTAATTATGGTATTCTACTTGGAGTTATTATAGATAAGGGAATACCTTATGAAGAGATTAGTAGTCAGGAATGGAAAAAATATTTCAATCTTATAGGAGAAGATAAGAAATCTTCTATAGCTAAAGCTAAACAGTTATTTCCTGATGCTACTGACTTGATAGGCAATAATGACAATATAGCAGAAGCTATACTAATCGCTGAATATGGTAGAAGAAAACATAGTAGTTAGGAGTTAAAATGGATATAAAGAAATATATTTATGTAGATGAAGATGGTGCTAGAGCTATCTATGATATAAGTCATAATAGACTTAAGAAGATGGATGAATATCTATATGTTGGAGATTTAATCATAAGTTATAGTAGGACTAATAAAGTCAGTATTGAAGCTAGTACTGATGAACACGTATATAGTGTCTTAGACATATTAGAATATAATCAGCCAGCTATGACTATTCTTGTTATTACTGTAGATTTAAGTTGTAGTAGTGTATATCATTATGATGCGACTCATATCTTTGGATATGAGATTAATACCATCATAAAGAGTTTAATTGGTGCGTATTACACTCAAGCTGTATTAGACGATGGTAATTATGAGTAAGTTTATAGACCTTAAGGGTACATTATCTGCTAACGGAGTTATAGAATGGTAATGAATAAGAATGTCTTAATCAAGACAATGAAAAAGTTCTTAGAACATAATCTAGTAGAAAACTATTTAGTTAATCCTAGATTTGAAGATAATCGTTTATCTTTGAGTTATGGTACAGTAGGAAAAGTAATAGATATAGTTATAGACATAGACTTTGAAGGCTATAACATAATTAAAGTAGAGGTATGGTATGGTGGTAATACGAATAAGTATTATAATCAAAGCATAACATTTAAACGCATCATACCAAGTAATGATGATATAGCGAATATAGTTGCTAATTTAGAAGACATATATAGTTATATGGATAAATTAGACGTAATCTTTGATGAATTAAGGAGTGAAAATGACTCAAAAGATAGTAATAGAGAATAAGTTAGCTCAGAAAGATGATGCTATCTTCTTTGATAGCAATTCATTTGTAGATGCTATGGGAACATATTATGTTCATCTGTATAATACTATGTTTGATTATTTACAAGATGATTTAAGTAAAGTTCAATATAAAGCTAAAGATTATGACCCACATATGATACCTGGTCATTACTTTAAAGATACTCCGTATTTAATATTGCCTTATTTAAGTTATATGATAGAACATAATATTACAGATTGGAATATTGGTTATTATACTGTTAGTCTTCACTATACAGATTGAGATAAGGAGAGTGAGTAGATTAGTCTACTCACTCTTTATTTTAAAAAAAATATATGGTTACATCTAACTTCTAGGAGAATAAATGAAGGTTAAGACATTAGAAAAGTTAGCAAAGGATATGATAGATTATATTATTAATCTATCTGGTTTTGAACATATTGAAGACATCCAACTTAACGTAGTAGATAACTTAGAATCTGGTGATATGGCTGAATGTAATTATAATGATAGTCACGGATACATCCAACTGAATATAGCTAGTAATATGATTAACGATATAGAACAAGCTAAGTACGTTATCAGTCACGAGTTAGGTCATATACTTACTAGAGAGTTTCATACCTATTATGTTAACTTTGTAGGATTAGATGATGATGATATGACCTCTATATGTAGTAACGTATATGAACAAACAGCTGAAATATTAGCTAAGAGATTAGGTAGATTAATATTAAAATTATATGAACAAAAGGATAAGTAATATGGAGAATATGTTAACTGTAGCATTATGGCAAAAGGCAGTAGTATTATATCACGAAGCTCAGAAACAAGGTCAAGAATTAGGTAGAAAGAGATTAGCAGAACTACTGAATATTACAGATTCTCTAGCTAGAAAGATAGTCTTTGCCCTAAACAATCAAGACATAATCAATTGTACTAGTATGCAACTTGAGACTAAGGATATAAAGAAAGAATTGTTGATAGGTGATATACATATACCATATCAAGATAAAGCTGCTATATCAGTTATGCTTGATTATGCAGAAGAATATCAGCCTGATATAATATCTATAATGGGTGACCTTATAGATTGTTATGAGATTTCAGACTTTGATAAGAATCCACTGAGAGGCAAAAGACTATTTGAAGAGATAGGTGAAGCTAGAGAATTTCTCTATTCATTACGTAATAGATTTCCTGATAGTAGAATAATATATTATTTAGGTAATCACGAGCAGAGAATAGAGCGATATATCTGTAATAAAGCTGAACAGTTAGCAGAACTTGTAGCGACTTTATTAATTGATAAATTAGAGCTTAAGGAATTGAATGTAGAGTATGTAACAGAGCCTTTTGCTATAGGAAACTTATGGCACGTACACGGAAATGAGAAGCCAAAAGGAGCCTATAATCCACAGCATATCTGTGATGTAATGATGAAGTATATCTATGATGATTTTGTAGTATTTCATTATCACAGAGTACAGACTCAGCTTTACAGAAGAGTAGGAGATAGATACTTTAGAGCTTATTCAGTAGGATACTTAGCGAAAGAGTTTGATTACTCAAAGCTAAATCAATGGCAACAGGGTTTCGCAACTTGTGAGTATGACGAGACTGGAGAGTTCACCTTCAATCAAAAGGTAATAATGAGAGGAGTCATACACTAATGAAAGAATATTATGTCAAAGTAGACAAGTTAGATGAGTATAGTAACACAGGAAGTCATATATCAGGCTATACTGTGCCTATAGGTAAATACGAAGATGATATAGAAGCAAGAACAGGATTTTGGGATTGGTTCAGAGGTATACATTTCTATATGGACAGCTTAACTGATTATATAGATAATCATAGACAAGAACTAGCTAGAAATGGAGAAGTTGTATACAATCATCTAACTTATAAGTTAATACCAGAAGACCAATTATAAAGGAGTAAAGGAGGATATAATGATAGCCTCAGAAAGATTAAGAGCCCTAGTAAGATACAATATCTATAATGATTTCATTAATGACATATTAGACGATAATCAATATAGGTTCTATCTAGATATCTTACTAGATATAGCAGATCGATATAACTTAGATGAAATTAAGGATAAGTATCATACTATAACTCAGATAATTAAATGGTTTAGAATGAATATGGCAGTAGAGTTACCAGAATTAGATAGCTTTAGTATTGAGTATCTTGTTGGTAATGAACTTGAATCTGGGTTTTATAGTATAGATGATAAGGGGATATGGACTAAAACACAACTGAGGTTTAGCTATCCGTTGACTTTCACGCAAGGTATTAACATAACAGAGTATATCTATAAGGCTAGGACCTATGATAGTAAGTTTTATTTAATACAAATATCAGGTCCTATATGTGCAGTAATATCAAAAGAAGGTATAATAGCAGACTTAATATTACATCCGAGAATAGATAACCTATCAGATGACATTTATTTCAAAGAAAAGTTAGTAAATGTCATAGAAGAGATATGGTATTTAATTAAATATAATAAGAATATAGGAGATAACAATGAAACTGAATGAATTAGTAAGAACACTAGTAATAGCATTAGATGAAGTAAGTTCATCTAATAGTAACAGAGTAATATCTGATGAAGTAATCTTTTTTAGTAAGCATCCACCACAACTAGAGAAGAGCATATGTGAATATAACTTCTCAGAATTGATAGCAGTGAATGATGAAGTAAAGACTGAGAAACCAGAATGGCGTATCTACAGACTTAGTAGAGCTAATCTACAGTATCTATTTAATCCTGTTAATGTCTATAATGGTTTAGTAGTATTCTATGACCAGGTACTAGGATTATGGGATATGAAGTTGTGTGACCATATCTATTTAAGAATACGAGATGATTACGAAGTTGTATCTGCATATTCAGATATACTTAGTGAGAATTCTCCATTAATGAGAATTATAAATTATTATCTTAAGAGTAATAACTTCAAAATAGTTACTGGAAGTACTACAACAACAGGTGATAATATTAGATTTGTACCGTATGACCAGGCGTATATATATTCCTTAAGATAATCTAACTTCTAAATAATAAGAGAGTGAATAGTATACCTATCCACTCTCTTTTTTTTTAGCCTTTTTAAGCTTAGCTAATTTGTCTAGTTATACCATCAATAATCTCAAACACCTTAGTAGTATCCTTCATTTCAAAGTATAGGTCTACATAACTCTCATCTTGATTGAGATAAGCATATACATTAGATTTAACGTCTTTCAGTATATCAGGTATAATAGATATAGCATCAATCTGAGAGTAATTATCCCAAGTAATTCTAAGAGCTAATCCTTGAGTAAACTTATAGAACAAGGGATTAGTATGATACTCTTCTAGATTATCTTGAGCGTAGCTATTAGAAACGAAGGCTAGTAATATCTTTGGCTTAATATTATATTTAGCCAAGGGAGGTAAGATATTAAGAGCAGTGAATAAGAGATTATTGATATAGTCATTCTTAAGGTGGAAGTTATGAGGATTGAGGTCCTCAAATGCTATATCTCCACCTAACTTAATTACATCACGCATAATAAACCTCGCTTAATTAACCGAACATATTAGCGTTAGCTTGTGCTTGAGCTTCTTCAGGACTAGGTCCTTGTTGAGCTCCTTGTTGAGCTCCTTGTTGCATCATTTCTTGAAGCTGTTGAACTAACTGTTGTAGTTGATTCTGGTCCATAGATACAATCAGTTGGATTAACTGAAGCATTGCTTCAGGTCCAATCTGTTGTAAAATCTGCATAAATAAATCCATTTTTAGTCTCCTTGCAATTGATTTGTATACATAAACCTAGCAAACTCTGCTAAGCTTAGAATAAATTCATAAACCATATCATAGTCACATTTATAAAATCTGATAGCAGGCTTATATCTCTTCATTACTTCATCTGTAATACTCTCAGCTGAGAATCCTGCTACAGTTCTATTACGTATATACTCATACATATCGTATATCATATTCTTATATTTAGGTATCATAGTTATTTTCTATCCTGAGTTAAAAATAGTGGGGAATTTTAAGCGTTCTAGGTTGACAGCACTAAGTATATTAACTTCATTTATTTCATACCTTAAAAAATTTATTTGGCGTTGTAATGTTATCATCTTTTTTTAGGTAGATAAAATGTAAAGTTAGTTGCACGTTTACCATAGATAGCTAGATTTCTAGCATTCTGTTGGAGGTATGCAGGAGCTTTACCCATACTAGATTTTCTAAATACTCTTGAAGCTCGTTCTTCTGCATACTCTCTATCGTAACTGCTATTAGTAGACCAGAAGATAGGCTGAGGATTAGTCTTCCATACTGAAAGACCTAAGAAGGTTTGGAAATCTGTACCTAGAGTATTCTTTAAGAAGGTTTTATTAACATCGTTCCAATTACTAGGGTCTTTAATCCTCCAAGCTTCTAGGGATCTTTCAAACCACCAGACTGGATCTAACTTAGTAAGATTACCAAATTGGTCACGCATCTCTTGTCTTTTAGCGTATAATACATTAGTCTTACCACCTGTCATACCCTGTACTGTACTAGGATAAAAGATAGTATTGAAGACATATACAGGTAAATCCCAGATACGTTCTATTCTTGGCATAACTTCGCTTAAGCCCTCATCTGCATTTATTACATCTGCAAATCTGTTACCACCTAACATATTCATTACAAACTTAACATTATTAGCTAGTATCCTTTGATATGCTTCTTCACTAATATTAAGATTAAATAAAGGTGCAACTACAGAAGCATATAGTAAATTAATAGGATTTCTGAAATCCTGTAATGGATTAAAAGTTTCAGTATAGCCTATCTGAATACTATCTCTATCCGCAAAGACTGCATCTCTCATAAACTCATATAAGGCAAAAACTACACCTAAACCTACCATAGCACTAGTATTCTTATATGCCTTCTTTAGCTCTGGAGTTAAAGTCTTACGTAGTTCAGGTGTAGTAATTGATACACCCCATCTAGCAAGTGCAGTATTGAAGTTTTCTACATTAGTTACCATAGGATGTCTAAAGACATATAACATCTTAAACATTGCACCAGCTAAACATAGCATAGGATTATTAGTAGTATCACCTAAAGTATGAGCCCAGAACGGCTTAGCTAAAGGACTGAAATCTCCTAAAGCTTGCTGAGTATCATACCAAGCTCGTCTTGCATTACGCTCTATAAGATTTTTAATCTGGCTTTGAGTAAGCTCATCTACGTCTTTACTACGCTGATATACCTCTGGTCCTGCACCTATATCTTCTAGACAATAGTTATATAATAGACCTAAGTAATGCTCACGTAATCTATCTTCACTACCCTTCATAGACAATAGCCTGCGCCAAGTAGTAGACATATCTACACCACCAGGTATTAAGCCTATGACTCCTTCACCCATTTTATCTGCCATCTTCTGTACTACACTATGTGCTTGGTCAATAATATCAGGATTACGACCTGCAGGAGAAAACATTTCAAATTCTCTCGTTATACCTGGACCTAGCATCTTAGAACCATATCTATCAACTGCTAAAGCTAACTGATTACCTTGCTCTCTATCGTGTTCAAATCTACCCATTCTATGCTGTGTACCTGTAGTCATAGTTAACATATAGTTACCAGCGATAGTATTATTAATAGCACTATTAGGACCTATTAACATCATAGCTGGCATAAGACCAAGAGCACTAGATATACGTCTAGTCATCTTAAGTGCTTTATTATTATTCTCTGGTTCAGTATCTATGATAGTAGCTAAGTCGTGTAAGTAAAACATTAAGCCTGATTGTATAGCTCTTCTATTACTATCTGCTAAGAACCAATTATAGTTCTTCTCCATCTCATCAGAAATCTTGTTATAACCTAATATTCTACTAGCTTCTTCAAACATAATACCTGTAGCTGTAACCATTGTAGTAGCACTATGATAGAAGTCTCCATCATCACTCATTATGTTATTAATACGATGTCTAGTAAAGCTAGGTAAATATACTAATTTCCTGTTGACATCACTATCATCAGCATAGAACGCTTCTAAGTAAGTAGCTTGTAAATGATTACCAGGCACATAATCAAACCTAGCTGTAAAGTCTTCTAACATCTTATTGAAAGCATCTATAGCTTCTTGATGTCTTGAATTAATACCTGCTCTATTCATACTATTCTGAGAAGTAGAATATAACTCATCATAATAACTCTTCAATGTTCTAAAGCTTCCTAAAATACTATCATCAGATGCTATCTCTAGTAATAACTGATTGTCATTAAGTGGAGAATCAGGATTAGCTTTACGAAACTTATCTATTTGGTCTTGTATATAATCTTTAGTATAGCCATAGTTAATAAGAGACCAATCTTTATCTCTATATTCTAAGTATTGATTATAAACTTCAATAGCTCCTGCAGGTTCTAATATTATATCATATTCTTGTAACTTTGCAGCTAAGGTTGTAGGATTAATATCACTAGTGTAACCACCATCAATTAAGCCGAAGGTCTTATTAAATATTTCTTGAGTTATACCATACTGCTTAAATATAGGGTTATCATTAACACTTCTCATCATATTATGAATATGATTGATTATCTTACGCATTGGTCCTTTAGTAAAATTATCTATTTGAGCTAGCTTATAATATACATCAGCTGCAGGTTCAAAATGAGTTACAAGATTAGGTCTATTACACCATAACTCAAAGCTTTTATTTAAACCAAACATACCTAGTAATCCATTAACTGCTTTATAAGCAAATAGATTACCATTCTGAGTTGCTTTATATAACTTATATGCAGCTTGTATTCTTGAAGATGAACCTGCATCTCTCAGTAACTTCTTAGGGTCATCACTAGCTTTGAATAGATTCTGAAATACACTCATTAGATAATTACTATATTTTAGCGCTTTCTCTTTATCGTAAGATAACTCTGCTAAACTCTTAATTCTACCATTTGTAATCTTGTTTACTACATCGTCTATATTAGTTGATTCTATATCATACCGTAAGTATAGCGGTAATAAATCACCATTAACACCAGATTCATACATAAGCGCTAATCTTCTGGTATCATCTTCAAGTCCCATTAAGAATTCTCTTGCTACATTATTACTTGCAGGTGCTTCATATACACAATGTCTAGCCATTTAATTCTCCTTTAACAGCCCCAACTATCAGTATTTTTTTCTTTTATACTGATACCTATTTTAGATAGTAGTCTATCATCAATTAGTCTGATACTCTCATCAGTATATTGAAACCAATCTGGATGCTCTTTTAAAACATTAATATCTATCTTATAGTCTAGACCACCATCACCTTTAATACTTTCTGCAAATCTTTTCAGGAAGGTAGAAGTTATACCATAACCTGCATAGATTAAATCTCGTTGAGTAATATCTTCTACCATACCTGTCATTGCAGAATATAGAGCTTTGTATCTAGCTCTCTGCATATCATTAGCTTTAGTATCAGATAATAACTTTATGATAGAATTATGAAACGATTCTACTGATGCTTCTTTGCCTTTGATAGTTAATTTACCAAATATTCCAGCTTGAACTCTTTGAGTCATACCATATTTTAATTTCTTGCCATCATTTAAAAATGGTGTGAAAAGAGTATCATTAGCTAATTCATGAGAACTAGCTACAGCACCAGAAGTAGCTATATCTACATCTATACCAAGCGCATCTAACATTTGTCGTATAACTGTTCTATTTACTAATGTACCTGCAGCAGAAGTAGAAGACTGGATAGTGTAATATATCATATTAATTAAGTCTTCTTTATTAGATGCTCCTACTAATCTTATAGGTCTAGTACTCATTAAATCTGCAGCTTCTTTAAGAGCGCTTGGTCTGAAATCTATGAAGGTATTATTAGCTAAGAATCTAGCTTGATTAAATATAGTATAAGCTTGCTCAATAATCCTAGCTTTTTCACCGTAAGGTAATAAAGCTCGTTCATCAAATAACTCAGCGAAATCTTCTGCTGTCATATGATGTAATCTATTATATGGGTCTATCCACATATTATAGCGTAAGCCGTGTATGTAATCATCTGCAGAAGTTAGAAAATGAGCTACTATAGCTACATTATGTGGAGCTTTACTAAGTTTAATTGGGTCATTAACTAAGTTAACACAGTAGTTATAAAACTCGTCGTATTCTTTATCAGAATAGGGTAAGGTATCACCAGGTGATAACATAGAGTTAGCTATATCTACATACTTAATATGCTTATCATAAAGCTCTGTAATTTGGTCTATAAGCTTATTAGTATCTTGGTCAGTTTCTAATTCATAGGATAGAGGAGTGCCTAACATCTTATGTGTCTTTTGCTTAAGCTCAAAATAATATTTGTCAGATAAGGTCTGATACATATTCACTAGATTAGGCTCGTTATATTTGTTCTTATAAAAGTCATAAGGCACAGCACATAATACACCAAATCTATTAAATGCAGATATTCTAGGAGACCTAGAGCTTACAATTAAGACAGTTGAAGCTGCAGCTTCTACTTGTTCTGATAGTCTAGTTAATATACTTACCTTAGTTGCATCGTCAGTACTATCATCTATGATAGCTCTGAATGTATCAACACCACCATTTGTCTTTGTATAGTCCACATAAGTAGTGCTTGCTTGTTTAGTTAATTGACCAGGTCTAGCTACATAGAGATTATCTGTACCAGCTATATTGACTTTAATAAAGCTGTTATCTAAGACATCTGTATATGCACCACCAGCTTCTTTTATACGTAAGATAGCATCATTAATACCTGTACCTTCAGGTATAGCATATATGCCTTTAACTGGTATAAATGGAGTATTAGGTTTACTTTCAATAACTGCTATATAGTCTATATAAGATAATCTAAAATGGACATAACCTACTTCATTACCAGCACTAGTCTTCATTATCCATCCAGTCTTAATAGTGTCTAGACCACCTAATACTTTCATACTTTGTAGCTTATTGTCAGGACCACCCTGTATTAATACATAATTATTTCTATTAGCTTTATTTCTTACTTGATAATTCTCAGGTGCTAATTGTTCAATTAATGCTGCATCTGTATTCTTAAGTAATTCATAAACTTCTTTATTAGATTGACTAGTGATAGTTGGTTTCTTGTTAAATAATACAGAAGCATCCCAAATGTAGTTATCTGAAAGTCCTGCAGTATAAGCTGCTATACCTTGATACATACGAGTAGCTTGAGAAATAGCAAGACCAAAGAATCTACCTGGAGGCATAGAGTAACCATTAACTTGATTACCTTGAAACTTTGTAATGAAATCGTTCTGAACTAAATCAAATACCTTAGCTTGATGATAACAAAGATAATCTAATATCTCATTATCATCTAGTTTAGTATTCTCTGGTAAGTCTAATTGGTCTACTAAAAATCTAGTAACGCTCTCTCTACTCATAGGTACAGAATTCATAGCGTCTTTATCGTAATCACCAGACTGGACATATGCAGCCTTAAGACTTATACCCCAAGAATTATCGTGGTCTACATCAAATATTCTGGTCAATATTACTGGTACATAATGCGCTTCATTATCAATAGAATACCTAGTAACTAGTAATAAGAATACATCTTCTGTACCATCTCCAGTATCTATCTTTAACTTCACTAATGGAGAATCTTCAAGAGAAGATAGATAGTCTAACATAGCTCTACCATCCTTAGTAGTAGCTTCATTATCTAGTGTACCATAACCCTTACTTCTTTCTTTAGTATGCTCTGCTGCTTCCCAAGCTCTTCTCTCAAGAGATGTAAAGTTGTCTGTATTGAATTTACCTGATGGGTCTACATTAGTACCAGTATCATTATAAGACTTTAAAGCTTTGTTATGTAACTTTTTCTGCACCATCTCAGCAAGTAATTTTATTGATGCAGAACCTGTAAATTCAGGTTTTAAATCATATTCTTGAGTAGTTTTATCTATAGTCAATAAATGCTTTGACTGGAAATATCTATCAAGCTTAGCATTCATTAGATTATAAGATTGAGGATAATTAGTAGCATCTCCAGGCATATAATCAGGTTCATAGGTTATTCTACCATATGAACTATCACCACCATCAGAACTACGTAATCCAGCTCTTATAGCATTATTACGATGTCTAAAAGAATAGTAGTTATTACTCTCAGCTCTTTGAGCAACAAGAGCAGTATTAAATTTGAAGTTACCTATAATCTGACCACCACCACTATAGTTACATTCTTGAGAACAAGGTGTACTAGTACCAGCTCTATCATAGACATCACATTGCTTAGCTAAACCAGTTAGAAATATCTTAAATACTGCTTCTCTTTGATTATCTGTGCCTACATTATAGAGATTAAAATTATGTGGCTTATAACCCCAAAGCGCTAATTCTGTGGGTTTTCTTACACTAGATAAATCTATGAGACTTGCTAACATAGGTGAACAATACTTAAGACTTTCTGAACCTATTAATACATCTACTCCTTCAGGTAATACATCAGAAGCTACAAAGTTAACCTTCATTAATGACCCAAAAGATTTAATCGTTAGACCACCAGCATTAAAGATAGTCTCTAAAGCTCTAAGTATCTTTGAGGATACATATACTGTCCCATCATTAGTATTGCCTATATTAGTGATAATATCATCTGCTACAGCGATAACAGGAGTTCTACCCATAGATTTGATAATAGTAGAGTATACAGCATTATGTAAATCAGGATGTAGTAATACACATTGTGCAGTAAGAGCGCTTAATCTTTTAGGTAAATCTTTTGCTGCTATAGCTGGTGCTATACCATCAGTAATAAAAGTATTATAGACATAGCGTATAGCTTCTTCAGCTGTAAGTTGTCTGCCTTCACCAGCAAGTCGTTTCCCTTCACCAGGAGCTGCTACTTCCCAAGTACCCTTAAAGAAGCCTGGAGTATCATAGCTTCGTAAGGCTGATTCATAAGATGCTAACATCTCCTGTTTAAGATTCTGAATACGCTTTATATATTCCTGCTGAGTATCAGCATCAAGTAGTCTATAGAATCTCTGAAATTCTATGTCTACTTTTGAAGTATTAGTAATAATGTCTATATAGTCATCTATTTCTTTAAAGATAGCGTCAAGTTGAGCATTATCAGTACTAGGTATAATAGCATTAAATTTCTTAATAATAGAAGATAGATAATCTGTTTGATTAAAGACATCAATTAAATCTTTTTTAATTCTAGTACTATAATTAGATATACTTTTCTTGTCTTTATTAACCCATTTGTATATATCTCTCTCTAAAGTGACATCACTTTTTACAGTATTGATAATCTTTAATAATTCAGGAGTTAATACTTCATTGAGATTAATTTCTTGACCTGAATTCTGAGCTCTGAATTCTTCTATCTTTTTATCTGATTCTTCAAGCGCTTTATTTAAGATTCCGAAATGATAATCTAATACTTCATCTGTAAATACACTTATTCTATTAGGAGCTTGTGGTGTTGTAGTAGGCTTCTCAGGTAATAGATTAGATAGAGATACAGCCTTAGATATGCTATATATAATATTAGCTAATTTCTTAAAAGCATTATCTACATTAGCCTCACCTTGTAGAGCTTTATAAGTATTATTAGCATTACGTAATAGAGCTAGAGCTTCATTATTATCCATAAAGGCTGCAGACTCTTTTACTATCTGCTCAAAGTTATCTTTACCTAGTAAGCTATACCAATAAGCTGGATGATTCTCAATATAGATTGATAAGGTCGCTAATTCAGGTGCATCAAGAATATCAAATATCATCTTCTGATAACTGACAAATTGGTCAAAGATATGTCTTAATTCAGATACAGTACGTGGTTTCTTAGTTATATATAGACTATCCTGAGTTGAACCATCCTGGTCTATAACTATATAACCAGCCTTAGTAATCTTCTCATTGATATTTAGTAAGTCTTCTGTACTAACATTATGTAAAGATACTTGTAGTATATTTAGATTTCCAAAAACTCCACCTGCATAATGATTCTTCTTAAAGCTTACATTATGTATAGAAATGTTTGGACCTAAAACTTCCTGTAGTTTTCCAGCTTCTAAGTCTACACGCATAGTTCTTTCTTTAAGACTACGCATAGCTAAATGTCTTACAAGAGTAGTAAGACAGGGTTTATTATTAGAATCTATCACTAACTTAATCTGAGGTGCTTTCTCTTTAAGTTTATTCAATACCTCAGTAGTGAGAGTATTAACAAATTCAGTAGATACGTTCTTTATATTATCTTCATAATAGCTATATAAGCTATAATATAGATAACTTACAGCCTCATCAAAATCAGGAAAACAAGATTTGATTAAGTCAAATAAGTCATCTACATCAACTGATTTAAGTTCGTTATTCTCCCATACATCCCACATTCTAGGAAATTCCTGTAAATCTTCAGCAGTAGGCATTAATGGTTTTAAAAATTCATCAGGCTCCATAGGCATCCAAAGTTTATCAAATAAATCTATCTTTGCTTGGTCTGTAGATACATCTCCAACTATATTTATCTTACCTGTATTTACATCATAGTCAGTTATCTTGATATTGTAATCGCTTAAAAATTTATTTATATTCTCTAAGAATTTCTCTACACCAGCTTCTGTAGAAGGTAGATTGTAATTATGTTTAGTCTCTATGAATCGCTTGTTAACCCACTTGAATAGATAGATACCTAATATACTATTGATTACATCCATATCTTCAGTAGTAAATTTAGCCCTAATTTCTGCATCCATATTAGCAAATTCTTTCATAATATTCCAAGATTCTTCTATTAAGGTTGAGTTAACATTGAGATTCTTACCGTTCATAGTAATTAAATTATCATATTCGTAAGTAAGTGGAGCTCTAGGATTAACAGCACATAGTAGTCTTAAAGTATTATAAAGCGCCCTTTTATCTCCTAAGTCTTCAGTTTCTACATTTAAGTCTAATAATTTAAGTGTATGTTCATCAGCTACAAATAGAGGTGAGGTATAAGACTTTGCAGCACGCATAATCTCATAATCTTTTATATCAATTATAAGGTCAGTAATAGGTATACCTCGTATAGTAGTAGTCTTAAATTTAGCTCTGTATGGAGCTAATATTTTATCTAAATGTAATACTCTATTCTGTACTTCTTGATAGTCTGATAGATTAGCGTATTTAAAGAAGCCTTCTGATAATGTTTTTAAATCACCTTTTACTCTCATTATAGCTAAAGCTTTGTTTTCATCAGAGATAGTATTATCATTGAGTGTCCACTCTAGACCTTCCATCTTAGACTTCATTAGTAAAGCTGAAGCCTTACCTAATCTATTAAGTACATCTCCAAATGAACTTATAGGTTCTTTATTAAGTATGCTTTCTATAAATGGTTGTAAGTCTTTCATTACTTTGTAAATAGTAACATTACCATCTACCACAGTCATTAACTCATCCCAAGAACGAAGTATGTTAGGTTTTGCGTTAGGGTCACCTGTAGCCTCTATATCACCAGTCTCAGTTCTGCGTACCATACCCCGCTTTTCCATTTGTTGAACGCTTTTCTCTTGTCTCTTAAAGAACCATTCCATTATCTTAGCTATTTCCATTATAGCTTTCTCGTCGTATTTAACAATAGGAGCATCAGGACTTTCGTTTTCTTTGATTCTATCAATGAGTGCTACTTCTGCATCTCTTAATAATTTAGGGTCATTATAGTTAGCTAGTAAATCGTCAAAGCCTGTATCAACTAATTTACCATCTTTTACTTGTGGCTTTAACATTTCTTTAACCTTTTGCGAAGTAGCGTATGGATTATCAGTCTTATCAGCTAATTCATCTAGGGTTCTATATATCTGACCTTCAATGTAAGATATAATATCTTCTGCAGTATACTTACCACCTCTAGTAAGATGAGTAAAGTCAAATCTTTTTAGAGATGACATATAAGGTGCTATAACTTGAATAAACTCATCTTGAGTAAGTCTTACTCCGCCCTTATTCTGTTCTGCAGTTGTGATAGCATCAGTAATAGCTTGACCAAAAGACTTGGCTAATACTTGAGCTCTATTCATATCATTGATTTCTAGCTTAGTATATTCAGTAACAGCATAAGCAGACTTGAGTATATTAGTAGTATTAAAGAAAGCATAATAAAACTCAGCACAAGGTAATCCAGTTACTGTACCAAACCATTTAAATATCTGATTACAACGCATTTCAGTAGCTAACCAGAAGGTCATATAATCACTAAAACTAAATCTACCTTCTCTAACTCTAGTAATGTAATCACTTTTAATTTCAGGGTCACTCATAAGTTGGTGCATAGCTTTAGCATTACCTGGATATAATCCCCAAGTAAGAGTAGCAAATTTCATAGCATTCTCTGCAGCTCTACGATTAGGGTACTTCTTGATAGTATCACCAAACATCTCAGTCCACCAAGATTTCTCATAGAGACCTGTAGGTGCAGCAGTCTTCTTTGCTAAGAAATTACGATATGCACCAGAGCCTATAACCATAGCAGAACGCATAGCAAAGTCTGTAGCAAATCTAGCTATAACATCATCAGGTGCACCAGATAGGTCATAACGTCTCATTTGCCAAGCTGAATAGTCTATAAAGTTCTTTGTCAAATGATGAACTCCATAGTCAACACCCATATCTACTAAAGTATTAGCTACTAGATTCTTTATAGGAAACATACCTAATCTAATGATATTATTAGTTGAGAAATGATTTAATACACGATTAAGGTCTTTAATGCCTTCTACATTACCAGTTATACCTGATAAAGCAGTACCTGCTATCTGACTAAATGCTAAGCCTATACCTGTAGTTACAGCATCATATGCTGCACCCCATATGTATTTAGAAGTATTAAATGGCTCTACAAATCCAGTAGCAGTATTATACTCCATTAATCTGCCTTTACTAACATTAAGAATCCATAATCCTATCATACCTAAGCCTTTAGCTACAGCTACGTTTTCCATTATAGAACCAATATAGCCTACTATATTAGCAGTTGTTCTAGCTGCTTTAGGTAATAAAGATAATTCAGGGTCACTATATATGTTTTCTTCTAAAGCTGCTTGTCTATAGTCTGTAACAAATCTAGGACTATTACCAGATATATAGTCATAAGCCTTAATCGCTAAGTTACCTATATTAGTCTTACTAGCAGCTAAAGATATAAATGCACCAGTAGGAGACCCAACATCTAATCTTTCACCAGTCTTAGGATTAATGTCTAATAGACTGACATACATATTCTTAACCATAGGATTAATGTAGTCAGACATAAGAGGATAGCGTGTATCTACTACACCAGACTTATCAGTACTTTGTAAGAAATTAACCATAAGAGGCATAGTATCTTCATTCGCAATAGCCTGAGCTAAAGTCATATTAGGTAAATTTGTATTAGTTATACGAAAATCAGATAAGAATGGTATATTAGAATAACCTAATGGTTTATTAAATATGTTATCTATAGCAGCCTTCTGAGCTGTTTCAGGGTCAAGTCCTGCAAGAGTATGTGATATAACAGAATCACTATAAGCTTCAGCTACTTTATAGATGATACCCTTAGCTAAAGATTCAGCAGGATATTTAACTATATCCTCTTTTGTTATACCTAAGACTTCAGGATTCATAGATACAGCCCAAGCTAAAGTCTTACCTCCACCTCTATTTTTATTCATATTAGTTAGAACGCTATTAACTACTTGACTATAGAATTGAGTATTATTTAGCAGGTATCTATAGACATCCTGGGTTATCTGTGGTTCTATTTGTCTTACTTGATATATTGGGTCCAATTTACTGTCCTCTATTTAATGTAGGTGGTGTATATACTTGAGTATATTTAGGATTCATAACATCCTTCATTTCAATACTATACTGACGTAACATAGTATTAAGAAGGTTTAACATAGCATTTTGTAGTTTAGGTTTACCTTTCTTATCTCCACCAGATTGTAGATATAATTGAGCTATGTCAATGAAGTCTTTAAGACTATACATAGGTATATTAGCATATGGACTAGAAGTACTTCTATAAGCTGCAGCTTGAGCCATAGATGCTGCATAGGAAGCAGGTAAATATTTAGATGAAGCGGCTTGAGCTAAACCAGATATACCTTGAGCACCTTGTTCAATTATAGATAAGGCTTTAGCAAGCTTATAGCCATCTGGATTAGCTTCTATCTGAGATTTAAGATATTCAAGCTTAGCTAGTTCTTGACTAGCTGTATTAATCAAATTAGCAGCTAAGCTTTCATTACCACCTTGCGATAAGAACATAGCAGCTGACATTTGATTTCTAGCTTGTTCAATTCTCTTTTCAATATCTTTCTTTTCTACATTTATGTCCATTTTAGACATATCTAAAGCTTTCATTGCCGTAGCTATAAGCTGTTGCATTTGTGGGTCTACAGGTGCACCTGCATTAGTTACAGTAGTTTGAGTAGTAGTAGTCTTATGAGATGTCGTAGGCTGTTCTTCAGATTTCTGATTAGGTGCCATAGTATTCAAATAAGGTGTAGCTATATTAAAAAGACCATTAATTAAATCAAGTTGGTTTGTGACTGGTTTATGTTCAACTAATGCCATTACTAACCTCCTATTACACCTGATAGATATTTAATTAAATTATTCATTTCAGGTGTAGATTGATATTGAGTTTCAAGTATCAAGGCTTGATGTAATAAGGGTTGTATATAGGTCATAAAAGCGTTATCTCTAATAACAGGGTCTAGACTTCTAAAAGCCTTAACATAATTATCTATAGCATTAGATAAAGTTTCTGGACTAGCTACCTTATCTATATTAGGTACATAGCTTCGTAATGCCGCCAAGACTTCATCTTTAGACATTTTTTGTATATTACTAGTATCTATATATCCTTTCTTTTTACCAGTTTTAGGGTCATCATTTAAGATAACGGGTAGACCACCAAAATAATTCTTAGCAATTTTTTGTTGTTTTTCTATAACATCATTAGTAAAGTCTATATCTGCTTTATTTTTACCACCAAATCCAGCTGCTCTAGAATTATTAATAGTTTGTTCGTTGTGTTGATTAATAACATCTATAGATTCACTTACAGCATATCTATTAAGAATTTGCTTTACATTATCTGTATAAGTGGGTAAGTTAACAAGAGCATAAGCTTTACCAGATAAATTAGCTTGATTAACAAATTGATTATAGTTTGTTATAATAGTACCTACAGCATTCATTAGATTAGTTTTAGTTTGATTACTATTATTATTAACTGTGTTAATAGTATTAGTTAAGTTATTTAGCTGATTATATA
>ERZ724510.288-NODE-288-length-28671-cov-9.065138_pt1 | contig 28671 bp, 33 predicted proteins | sample MGYA00376043_ERZ724510 | MGnify/ENA primary metagenome ERZ724510 (study PRJEB28724, sample SAMN07190888) | wastewater metagenome | isolation source: influent of sewage treatment plant in Hong Hong | place: USA: Christiansburg, Virginia | collected 2016-03-01 ... | reverse complement strand
TTTTGACTCTTTTGGTTGATCGTGGGTAATATGATTGATCCAGTAGCACATGATGCAAAACCTATTGTATCACCACAAAATACAGGTGTGAGCTATACGGTGATAGCAGAAGCGAACAAGGATGTCTCTGGTGCTTATGTTGACGTTGGTTTTTGGGTTGCACTCATTGGTTTTATCATTCTCCTCGCAGGATGGACTGGAAAATTTGTCACGCATCGTCATATCAAACATGGGGAGACGATCACGAAGATTCGGGTATAGTTTCCGGTATGGTATTGTAGAAAAAATAGCTCTTATAAGAGCTATTTTTTATTTGATGTTTGTTTCATTTATCCATATATCTTCTTTTTCTTCCCGATTTTTGGAATTTTCATTCCACTTTGTATATGGTTTTATAGAAACGGTCCGAAGGTTGTTAAATCGTACTTTCCCACTCTTCTGGAATACCTCGCTCCAAGCGATACTTTTTCTCTTGCCACCGAGAGGATCACTCACCCATATACTCTCATCGTCGTAACTATAGGCAACCGATACATGACGCATGAATTTTCACGATCTGAGTTTGATCTCGGTACTCACAAGCACTGGTTCTCCTTGGTCGAGAAGCTTTATTAGGTCTTTCCTGTTACTATATTCATGGACTCTGATATGGGTGAGATCGGAGAATCGCTTCTTGTATTCCCAGGTGGCAAGACTTGTCCCATCAAAATTAATCATTTGAAGCACCTTTTTTATACGAATTCTCGTTCCGTATTTTGCTTCGACAGCTATGTTGACCGAATTGAAATAACAAGCATTCTGGGATTGATTGGCAGTTGGAAATGGGTGAGTTGGCTCGAAGTGGGGTGCAGCGAAGGTGATTATTGGTATGAAGAGAACACAAAACAAAATTATGAAAAATATTTTATTCATCTTTCTTGGCGATAGCTTCGATAAAACATGATTCATATTTCCTGTATGTAGAATGACTCTTAACTATCTCTATCTCCGAGAAGCCAGCACTCATAAGCTTCTCATGTGTGTAGTCTGTACTGAAAAAGTGTCTTGCATGATCTGTTCTATACATATCTGTTTCAATGAATTCCCCCTTTCAATAAAGTTCATCATCTATAGATTTACATTTTACAAAGAATATACCATCTGTTTTTAATGATCTGTATATCTTTTTGAAGATGTTTGTTGTATCTTGATCTCAGAAATAATGTAGACTGAGATGAGCATAGACTACATCAAAACAATTGTCTGGTAGATTCGTACTGGTAATATCACCAGTTATTACTTCGATACTGAGTTTTTGTGTCTTTGTAGAGATATTGAGTTGTTCAATGCTGTATTTTGATAAGTCCATCGCCGTTACATAATGTCCTTTTGATGCAAAATAAAGGGCATCTGATCCACTACCACAACCAATGTCAAAAATGTGTTTTTGTCATAGATCTTTGATGACTGTTTGACAGGTTATTGCATAATTATTAACAGGTAACTGAGGACTATCACGCCATTTTTCTTCCCAATAATGTTGATTCATTTTGTACGAGATGAGTTAGCTTTATTCTATTAAAAAGTTTCTTAATGCAAATGAGTTCTTCTCACTTCTACATGGAGACTTTACTTTTCAATCTTTCTCTCTATACTTCCCCTGTCCTTGTTCACCTTTTTTGAGTAATTGTCGCGGTGAACAAATTTTTTAGTATATAAACTCGAAGCATTCCATGGCTCCAAAGTCTCCGCGTACGTACAAGGCTCGAACCCAAGAGTCGATACATGTTCCAGCTCAGATTCGTGAGAGTGATCTCGATCCTCGACTTGGTGGTCTCTACCATATACGAGGTCGATATTTCTTCAACGATGACCGATCGATCATTGAACTTCCAGAAATGATTGAAGTTCAGCTCGAGAGTTACAAATACTTTCTTGATCATCTTCTCAACCAGGCTTTTGTTGATGCTTTTCCGATTGATGATTTTTCTGGTGAGAAAGTTTCTATCTACTACAAGAGTCTCGCTATCGAAGAACCAAAATATTCGATTTCAGAGTGTAAGAGAAAGAATCTCAATTATGAGGCGCCTTTCAAAGCAAAATTTGAAATGCTCAATAAAGTCTCTGGTGAAATCAAGGAGCAAGAAGTATATATGGGTGGTGTTCCACTCATGACTGAACAAGGTACATTTATCGTAAATGGTGTTGAGCGCGTCATCGTCAATCAGATTATCCGTTCGAACGGTATTTTCATGGTGAATGATGCAAAGACCGTCGGTTCTTTTGCAATGAAAATCATACCAGCAAAGGGTTCTTGGTTTGAAATTGAGATCGAGAAAAAGGGTGCTATCATGGTGAAGGTAGATAAGAAGCGTAAAATCCCTGTTACCGTTCTTCTTCGTGCTCATGGACTTGAGTCTGATGCTGAGATTATTCAGGCATTCTCTGGAAATCCTGAGTTTCTCTCGAAACATATTGGTCCGACGATTGAGAAAGATAAGACAAAGTCACGTCTTGAGGCTCTCTATGCTCTCTATAAGCTTATTCGTCCAGGTGATCTTGGTACTGATGAACGTGTTGAGCAACTCTTTGCGACAACATTCTTTGATATTAAGAAATTCGATCTTGGTGAGGTGGCTCGTATGAAGATCAAGAGAAAATTTGGTGTTGATATTGCCTATGAGGGTGACGGACGATTCTTGCAACTTGCTGATCTTGTTGAAGGTCTCAAATACCTTATGAGTCTACAATTCCGTCTTCCTGGGTTCAGTGTTGATGATATTGATCACCTTGAAAATCGTCGTGTGCGATCGGTTGGTGAGCTTGTATCTGATCGTATTAAGGTGGGCATTACTCGTCTTGAGAAGATTGCAAAAGATCGTATGACGATTCTTGAGCTTGATGATGCAACACCGGGTACATTTATCAATGCTCGTCCAGTGACTGCAGTACTCAAGGAATTCTTCGGTACTTCACAGCTTTCTCAGTTCATGGATCAGTCAAATCCTCTTTCAGAGCTTGCAAACAAGCGTCGTCTTACGGCTCTTGGTAATGGTGGTCTCACGAGAGAACGTGCCGGGTTCGAGGTTCGTGATATCCATCCAACACAGTATGGTCGAATCTGTCCTCTTGCAACTCCAGAAGGTCAGAATATTGGTCTCGTACTTCACTTTGCGAGTTATGCACGCGTCGATAAATACGGATTCATCACAACTCCATTTCGTAAGCTTGGTCATAGTGTAGCGAACGATGGAATATCATCAGTACATCGTGTGACTCGAGAAGCTCTCTTGGATGCAAAGGGTGAGATGATTATCGATGAAAAGATGCTCATCACAGCAGAAATTGCACAGGAGATCAAATCTCGATATCCTCATGAAGAAATTTGGGTACGAGCATATCTTACTGATACGGTTGAGTATTTTGATGCATACGAGGAAAAAGATCTCATCATTGCGGAGGCAAATGCTCCTGTTGATGAACATGGTAACTTTCTTGAGACTCGAGTTGCTGCGCGTCGACATTTTGAGGCGACAACAGAGCATCTTCGTCAGGTAACGTATATCGACATCTCTCCAAAACAAATATTCTCTGAGTCATCTTCTCTTATTCCATTCTTGGAACATGATGATGCGACTCGTGCGGAAATGGCGACGAACATGATGCGACAGGCAGTTCCTCTTATTCGTGCTGAGGCACCAGTGGTAGGTACTGGCATGGAGCGACAGATCGGTGAGGCTTCTGGATATGTGATCAAGGCAATCGATCACGGACAAGTTATTGGAGTAGATGGCAAACATATCACTGTTATCTATGATAATGGTCAGAAAGTGACTCATGAACTCATGACTTTTGAGCGATCGAATCATGATATGCTTGTTCATCAAAAGCCACTTGTTTCCGCAGGTCAGCGAATCGAGCCAGGTGATATTCTCGCCGATGGTCAATCTATTGAAGATGGTGAACTTGCGATTGGTCGCAATCTCGTCGTAGCATATATGCCATGGGGTGGTTATAACTTTGAGGATTCGATCATCCTCTCTTCTCGTGTTATGCAGGATGACTACTATACATCAGTGCATATCACTGAGTACGTCATGGATGTTCGTGAGACGAAACTTGGCCCTGAGCAGACAACTTCTGATATCCCAAATGTATCAGCAACAAAGCTTCGCAATCTCGATGAAAATGGTATTATCCGAGTTGGTAGTACGGTTGAAGCTGGTGATATTCTCGTTGGTAAGGTTACTCCAAAGGGTGAGATGGAGCTTTCTCCAGAAGAGCGTCTCCTTCGAGCGATCTTCGGTGACAAGTCAAAAGATGTCAAAGATTCATCATTGGTTATGCCTATCGGAACATCTGGTAAAGTAATCGGTGTTCATATTCTCCGTCGTGAGAATGGAGATAGTCTCTCTACTGGTGTATTCGAAGAAGTAAAGGTGTTCGTAGCACAAACTCGAAAAATTGAAGTTGGTGATAAGATGGCAGGTCGTCATGGAAATAAGGGTATTGTATCTCGTATTATGGCCATGGAAGACATGCCATATATGGCTGATGGAACACCTATTGATATTGTTCTCAATCCACATGGTGTCATCTCTCGTATGAACATTGGACAGATTCTTGAGGCACATCTCGGTCTTGCAGCAAGAAAACTTGGTATCAAGGTAGCAACTCCAGTACTTAATGGTCTCTCTATTGAGCAGATTGATAAGCTTATGGAAGAAGCAGGTATTGATAGTGATGGAAAGTGTCAACTTTTTGACGGTCGAACAGGTGATGCATTCAAGGAGCGAACATTTGTAGGTCTTACCTATATGCTCAAGCTTCATCATCTTGTTGAAGACAAAATTCATGCTCGTAGTGTCGGTCCTTATTCGATGGTAACCCAACAACCACTCGGAGGTAAAGCTCAACGTGGTGGTCAGCGTCTCGGAGAAATGGAAGTATGGGCTCTCGAGTGATACGGTGCGGCAAATATCCTTCAGGAAATGCTCACTATCAAATCTGATGACATCAATGGTCGTGCTCAGGCATATGAGGCAGTCGTTAAGAAGAAGCCAATTAAGCGTCCCAATATGCCAGAGTCATTCAATGTACTTTTGCGTGAGCTTCAGGCTCTCAATCTTCAGATTGAACTTCTCGATAAAGAAGGAATTGAAACGATCGAGACAGAACAAGCAGCTCGCTACGATGAGCTCGAACGACTCGAGTGACAATTTGATATTGAAGTCGATATTCCGACTGGCGATGCTAAGGAAAGTGCTGCTATTCCAGTGACATCTGGTGCACTCAGTGATGAAGTTTAGTTTTCTCATTTCTCAAAATCTATGTTTTCTGATAAGCTTCTCGAGAATCTCCTCAATGATAAAATCACCGATTATACACAGATTGGAAAAAACGCTGGTAAGAAGGATATTACTGCAGGTAAAACTCTTGATAATCTCGCGGGTATTGCGATCGGACTCTCTTCAAAAGAAGAAGTTCGCTCCCTTTCCTATGGTGAAGTTCTTATCTCTGAGACGATCAACTATCGTACTCAAAGGCCTGAACGTGGCGGTCTCTTCTGTGAGCAAATTTTTGGTCCGCGCAAGAATTACGAATGTGCTTGTGGTAAATACAAGCGTATCCGATATAAGGGTGTTATCTGTGAACGTTGTGGTGTAGAAGTTACAACATCACAAGTACGACGCCAAAGAACAGGTCATATTGAACTTGCGGCTCCAGTTGTTCATATCTGGTATCTTAAATCAGTTCCTTCACGTATCGGTCTTCTTCTCGATGTTTCTGCAAAGAAACTCGACCAAGTTGTCTATTTTGCAAGTTACATCATCACAGACGTCTACGAAGACAAGCGTGATGAAGCGCTCTCAGATTTGGATAATGCTTATAAAACTCACAAGACGGAACTTCAGAGAAAGATTCAATCATCTCTCTCTGAAGCAAAACTCAGACTGGAAGAAAAAGCAATCACCAAGAAAATGTTCTCAGAAGTTGAGGCGGGTCTTATGTCCCAACTTGATGCACTCGAGGCAGAATACCAAGAACTCAAGACTCTTCTCAAGGATCTTGCTCCAGCAGTAGTCATCGGTGAGTTGGATTACCGACATCTCTATGACAAATTTCCTCATGTATTCAAGGGTGGAACAGGTGCAGAATACATCAAGATTCTTCTTGATCGCATCGATCTTCGTGCTTTCATAGCAGAAAATCAAGCAGAACTCAAGGCTGCTCCAAAGTCTCGTCAGAAGAAAATTCTTCAAAAATTGAAGCTCGCATCGTCTCTCTTTAAGTCTGACCAAAAGCCAGGACAGTTTATCCTCGAAGCACTCCAAATTCTTCCACCGGATCTTCGACCAATGATTCAGCTCGATGGTGGACGCTATGCTTCATCGGATCTGAATGATCTCTATCGTCGTGTTATCAACCGAAATAATCGTCTACGAAAACTCACACAACTTGGTGCTCCAGACGTAATTCTCAAGAATGAGAAACGTATGCTCCAAGAGTCTATCGATACGCTTATTAGTGGTGACGTACGCTCAAATCGTCCAGGCTACACAGCGGCAAATCGTAAAAAACTCAAATCTCTTGCAGATATTCTCAAGGGAAAACAAGGTCGCTTTCGTCAGAACCTCCTCGGTAAACGAGTTGACTACTCTGGTCGTTCCGTAATCGTCGTAGGTCCAACACTTAAGATGAATGAATGTGGATTGCCAAAATCTATGGCACTCACACTCTTTAAACCTTTTGTTATTGGAAAGCTCATCGAAGATGAGATCGCATTTACGCCAAAAATGGCGGAGAAAATTATTGAAGATGGTGGACGAGAGGTGTGGGATGCTCTTGATGAAGTAATTAAGAGCAAACATGTACTTCTTAATCGTGCACCAACACTTCATCGCCTTGGTATTCAGGCATTCCGTCCAAGACTTATCGAAGGAAAAGCAATTCAACTTCATCCACTTTGTTGTGGTGCATTTAATGCCGATTTCGATGGTGATCAGATGGCAGTGCATGTACCAGTGACTGATGAAGCACAGGAAGAGGCAGCACGCCTTATGGTGACTTCTAAGAATATGCTCAATCCATCAAATGGTGAGCCAATCGTGTCTCCTTCACAGGATATGGTACTTGGATGTTACTACCTTACTCGCAAGGATGAAGATAGCGAAGCAAAGCATGTTTTTGCAAATAAGGAAGATGCAACGATGGCGTATGACAATGGTGTTATTACCTTTCATATGCCGATCAAGATTCGTGTCGAAGGCGTTATTATCGAGACAACCTATGGTCGAGTTCTCTTCAATGACGTTGTAGATCCAGCTCTTGGATTTGTGAATGAAACACTCAATAAAAAGGCTCTCAAGAAACTCCTCTCTCGTTCGTTTGATATTAAGGGTGGGGAAGAGACAGCGTTTTTTGCAGATCGTATCAAGAATACTGGATTTAAGTATGCAACAGTATCAGGACTCTCGATTTCAAAATCTGATATGTTTACTCCAGCGAACAAGGATGACCTTGTGCGACATGGAGAAGATAAGATCAAGGTTATTCAACGTGCCTACTGGCATGGTCTCCTGACTGATAAGGAACGATATGAACAGACTATCAAGGTATGGAACACAGTAAAGAATCAGGTTTCAGCAGAGATGAAAACAGCATTTAATCAGCAGAATTCAATCTTCAATCTTATTGATTCTGGTGCACGTTGAGATTGGGGTAACGTTGCTCAGATGTGTGGAATGAAATGACTTGTAGCCTCTCCAAGTGGTAAGACGATCGAGCTCCCAGTAAAGGGAAACTATAAAGAAGGTCTCTCTGTACTCGAGTATTTTATCAATACGCATTCGGGTCGTAAGGGTAAGGCGGATACAGCTCTCAAGACAGCACAATCTGGTTATTTGACTCGTCGTCTCGTCGATGCTGCTCAAAATATTCTCATTCGTGAAGAAGATTGTGGCACTCTCCAATATGAGACGGTGACTCGAGAACTCTCAAAATCAGTATTTCGAGAATCATTCGATGACAAGATCAAGGGAAAACATATTGCACGTGATATTGTTGTGAACGGACAAGTACTCCTTGCATCTGGAGAACTGGTAACGAAGGAGAACCTCATCATGATCAATGAACATGAGGTTCCGGAGGTACATGTTCGATCTATTCTTACATGTGAGACAGCAGAAGGTGTATGTCAAAAATGTTATGGTCTCGATCTCTCCTCAAATGCTCGAGCGATCATGGGTACGCCAGTGGGTATTATTGCCGCTCAGTCGATTGGTGAGCCAGGTACACAGCTCACGATGCGTACATACCATTCGGGTTGAGTCGCGACACAAGGTGGTGATATTACCGTTGGTCTTACTCGTGTAGAAGAACTTCTCGAGGCGCGTGCACCAAAGGGAGAAGCAGTTATGTCTGAGTTGACTGGTAAGGTTGTTGGATTTCGCTATGATGGACAGATTGTTGTTGTGACGATCAAGGCTGATGATGTAAATCGTTATGAATACTATATTCCTGATGATACCTACGCAGTCGTTGTGAAGAAATGAGCTCATATTGATCCTCGTCAAGCACTCGCTCGTTCGACGGAACATAAGGGTAAACTCCTCTCTGAACATACTGGTATTATCCACGATATATCCAAGCATACGATCATCATTGCTGATGAAGCGCCTCGTACGATCGAATACGAAATCGATGCGTCTCGTTCTATCCTTGTGAAAGAAGGGGAGTCTGTAAAGGTTGGATCGAAGCTCACGGAAGGTCATATCAACCTTCAGAGACTCATGGAACTCACTGATCCTCTCTCGACAGAACTCTATATCGTCAACGATATTAAGGAGATCTATGCATCTCAAGGTCAAACGGTGAACTCAAAGCATATTGAACTCATTGTTCGTCAGATGTTCTCAAAGGTGAAGATTACCAATGCTGGTGATTCAACATTCTTTCCTGGTGACATTGTGGATGTTATTGAATTCAAGAAACAGAACAATGTTCTCATGCAAGATGAGAAGCGTCAGGCAATCGGTACTCGACTTCTCCTCGGTCTTACGAAGATATCTCTCTTTACTGAGAGTTGGCTCTCGTCTGCATCGTTCCAAGAAACAGTTCGTGTATTGGTCGAGGCATCAACTGCTCGTAAGATTGATAAGCTTGAAGGTCTTAAAGAAAATGTGATTATCGGTCGATTGATCCCAACCCTTGATTACTTCAAGAACAATCGAAATGTAGGTGAATACTTCGGTCAAGAAGATCTCGAAGAGACTCCATACTATCTTCCAGAGACTGTCTATGATGGTCCTATGGCGATTGAATCTGTAGGTAGTGATGATGATGATATGTGAACTGGTGAATTGGTTGCGGCATTTGATGATGCTGGAGAAGATGAATTTATTTCTCTCTAGTTTTCTCAAATTCATATAAAAACTCCGAGATATCTCGGAGTTTTTATATTGCTCTCGGAGTGCATCTTTATCTTGTAAAAATAAAAGATTTCATATGATTGTGATACTTGGTTTTTTTGAAAAGGAGTGAAACCATGAATGCACCACTTGTTGTAAGTCCTGTTGATCTTACGGTCCAAGATACTTGTTTTGAAGGATATCTTGAAACATACTTTGTATCGGAGCTTGCAAATCCTCAAGAGCTCTACGATATGATTCCTGATATAATGAAGTTGTTATTCCGTGATATTGTACTACAGTATCTTAATATTCTGGAACGAAAAGATCTCAAATCTGTCTGCAAAAAGCTCATTGTTCTCACTGAACAGGAGCTGGATAATGCTTCAGATCGTTCAGATAAAGAAAAAATCGCTCTTCTCTTGTGTTTGAATAATACACGTACTATCAAAATTAATCTTTGATTGATTGGATATCACTACATTAATACGTAATACCTGCAAAAATTTGTGGGTATTTTTTTAGAGAAGAATTTTTTCTATTTCTCTCCAATCACTTACTCGGATAATATTCATTCCATTTGTCCCTCCCTGGTTCCATGGTTGATTGAGGAGGAGTACTTTTTGAACGACCTGTGCACAGTCCTCGGCATACTCAAGAGAATCTTCTGTTATGTTATCTAATCAAAGGTACGCACATATTTCTGATTTCTTTTTTGGTGCCCCATGATGTGCATAGTGGTTTGCAAAGTATATATCTTTGATGTGTCCACCAAAGATATTCTCAACTATGGCTTGTGTTTGATTTTGTGTATATTCTGGTCGTGAGGTGACGATATAGTTTTCATGTCAGTCATTATGAAGACGTTGGATCATTTCACGTGCACCATCGATAGCTGTTACGCTTTTTGCAAAATTCGTTTCATGAAATGCATGTACGATTTGTATCATACGTTCTCGTGTTCCCCCAAGAATCTCCCAGAATCGATAATTATGAAATTCTCTTTTTTCATGATTTGTTCTATATTCTTCATTATAGAACTTCAAAAATGCGGAAATAAAATCAATCAAGGTATCATCGAGATCGAACCCATTTCTTCTTGGTGTATTCATTTTTAGAGTATGACAATACTTGTATATAAAATACATATATGCATAATCTTGTCAAATTTCTTCCCTTTTCCCTACTTTTCAATATAATCTGCGCATTATTTTTGATTTGTTTGTTATGTCGAGTGGGAATTCTGTTTTGAGATTTGAAGATGTCTATTTTGGCCATAGTGAAGACCGTCTCCTTATGGAGAATGTAAGCTTCTCTCTGCGCGATGGAGCGAAGATGACCGTCATGGGGCAAAATGGTGCTGGAAAATCAACGATGTTCAAGCTCATTCTTGGAGAACTTGTCCCATTTAAGGGTCGAGTGAACCGTGAGGCTGGTGCAACGATTGCTATTGCTCGTCAGGTAATGCCTCATGAAGATCGTGAGCTTACACTGCAAGAGTACTTTCGTAAGTATCATAGAGATAAAGAAGCTCATAATGTTGATCGTGATATCAACAAGGCATTACAGGCTGTGAATTTCTCTGCACCACTTGACCGTGTGGTGAAGTCGTTCTCTGGTGGACAACAGGCACGTCTCCTGCTTGCTGCAGCAATTGTTCAGGATCCAGATATACTGCTCCTCGATGAGCCGACGAACAATCTCGATACTGCGGGTATCGAACATCTCACTGATTTTCTCAAATCGTACAAGAATACGGTTGTGGTGATCTCCCATGATGCAGAATTTCTCAATGCCTTCACGGATGGTGTCTACTATCTTGATGTGTTTACACAGAAGATCGAGACGTATATGGGTAACTATCACAAGGTAGTTGCGGATATTGCAGCTCAGATCGAGAAGGAAAATCGTGCGAATTCACGTATGGAAAAAGAAGCAATTGCGAATAAGGAACAGGCGAATGTCTTTGCTCATAAAGGATGAAAACTCCGTCTCGTTGCGAAGAAAATGCGAGAAAAAGCAGAGGAACTGGAAGAGTCTATGGTGGATGTACGTCGTGAAGATAAGACAATTCGCGAATTTACCATTCCGATGCAAGAAGATATTGGTGGTGTGATTATCTCGATCAAGGAAGTGAATGTTATCAAGAATCATACTCCTGTACCACGCACGGTGGAGGTGTCTCTCGGAAAAGATCGTCATCTCCTCCTCTCAGGTCCTAATGGTATTGGTAAATCCACACTTCTTGAGTCGGTTGCAAATGGAACTGCACCGAAGATGTTCATGGCTTCTTCTGTACGTGTTGGATACTATCGTCAGGATTTCTCAACGCTTGATTTCAATCAGACCGTCCATCAGTGTCTCTCTGATGCACTCAAGGCATCTGGTGACCCTGTGCGAGAAGAGATGATCCGCAAGACTGCTGCTGGATTTCTCATCGATAACAAACTCATTATGTCTCGTATCGGTGATCTCTCCGAAGGGCAAAAAGGTCTTGTATCGTTTGCACGACTCGTCCTCCTCAAGCCAGGACTCCTCATCCTCGATGAACCAACGAATCATATCAATTTCCGACATATTCCGATCATTGCCCAGGCTCTCGATCAATATGAAGGTGCGATGATACTTGTTTCGCATGTGGATGAATTTGTATGGCAGGTGAGAATCGATGATTACTTGGATTTAGATTAGAGTTCTTCAAAAATACCCGCAGATTCTGTGGGTATTTTTCTTTTGCAAAATAGTGTGAGCTCATACAATAGTACAAATTCTCTATGCCAATCGCACAATACCTCTCTCGTATCCAGTCAGTGCTCTCATCTGGTAATGCTACTGAACATAGCTATCGCCCTGAGCTTCGCGATCTCTTCGAAGAACTCACAGCATTTCAAGTCATCAACGAGCCAAAATGAAGTGAGCATGGCAAGCCTGATTTTATATTTCTCAAATGACCTATCCCGATTGCCTATGGTGAAGCAAAGGATATGCATATCAACCTCGAGAAGATCGAAAAATCCGAACAACTCGCTCGATATTTTGGCTATGCGAAGCTCATTCTGACAAATGGTATTGAGTTTCGATTCTACAAGAATGGTGTTCGCTATGGTGAGCCTGTCACGCTTGCTATCAAATCTGGATCTTCCCTTGTCTTTCAGGAAGCAAGTTTTGGAATATTTCGTGATCGGCTCGCGGATTTTCTCTCGAGTCCTGCTGATACGATTCGTCGCTCGAGTCATCTTGCTGAAATCATGGGGTGAAAGGCTCGTCGTATCCGTGACAATCTCCGCGAGATGATGGAGCGTGAAGATCGATATGAGGATATCTGGAAACTGTATAATACGTTCAAGTCTGAGATTCTCCACGATCTCACTCATGAGGATTTTGCTGATCTATATGCTCAGACCTTGGTCTATGGTCTCTTTGTTGCTCGCTATCATGATGAGACTCCTGAGGATTTTTCTCGCAGTGAGGCGCGTGATCTCGTGCCAAAATCCAACCCACTCCTGAGAAGATTCTTCGATCATATTGCTGGGGAGGCATTTGAGAAGCGACTTGCCTACATCGTCGATGAGCTCTGTGATATATTTGCTCATGCTGATGTCCATGCACTCATGCATGGGATGTATCAGAAAGAGACGCATGATCCAGTGATCCATTTCTACGAAGATTTTCTCGGGGAATATGACGATGCACTCCGCAAACTTCGTGGAGTATTCTACACGCCCGCTCCCGTGGTCAAATTCATCATTCGTGCGGTCGATGATGTACTCAAGACGCACTTTTGACTTGCAAAATGACTCGCCGATACCAGTAAGATCGAGCAGAAAGTCTACCTCCAGAAAGATACAAAATGATGAGCTCGCAAACAAGCAACCGAGATGGTACATCGTGTACAGATCCTCGATCCTGCGACAGGAACGGGGACATTTCTCAATGAGATCATTCACTATATCCATGCCAAGATGGCGGGTCAGGCGGGAATGTGGCCATCCTATGTCGAGAACGATCTCCTCCCGAGACTTCATGGATTCGAGCTGATGATGGCGAGCTACACGATCGCGCATCTCAAGATCGGACTCACCCTCGCAGAGACCGGCGTGACGCATCTCGATCGCAGACTCCAAATCTATCTCACCAACTCGCTCGAAGAAGCAAAATCAAAAAAAGAAGATCAAGGAACGCTCTTCTGACTCCTCGAATCTATCACGGATGAGGCGAGACAGGCGGATGAAGTGAAGCGGGATAAGCCAATAATGGTGATCGTTGGAAATCCTCCATATAGTTGAGAATCTGGCAATAAATGACTTTTTGAAAAAGAGCTTGATGTGTACAAACAAGAGCCAGGTGGAGGAAAACTCCAAGAAAAAAACTCAAAATGGCTCAACGATGACTATGTAAAATTTTTCCGATTTGCAGAATCAATGATCGAGAAAAATGATGAATGAGTGCTTGCTTTTATCACGAATCATGGATATCTCGATAATCCAACTTTTCGAGGAATGCGTTGGCATCTATTGCAAACCTTTGATCAGATCTCTATTGTTGATCTTCATGGAAACTCCAAGAAAAAAGAAACAGCACCAGATGGATCAAAGGATGAAAATGTTTTCGATATTCAGCAAGGAACTGCGATATTTATCGGGGTGAAAACGGGAAGCAAAAAGAAGTGAGAGCTTGCACGAATATTCCATATCGATCAATATGGAAAGAGGCAAGAAAAGTATGATTGGCTTGAGAATAATACTCTGTCGGAAATTTACTTTGAGTTAGAATTATTAAAACCTTACTATTTTTTCACCCGGAAAGATTTTTCTGAAAATGAAGAATACGAAAACTGATTCTCTGTAGATAAATTATTTATAAAGCATTCACTATGAATTCAGACGCATAGAGATGTGTTTGCAATTGATATTTCTAAAAACTCATTGAGTGAAAGAATAAAAGACTTCTTTGATTTATCTAAGTCAAATGACCACTTAATATTGAAATATTGATTAAAAGAAACAAAAGATTGGCAGTTAGAAAAAAATAGAAAATCAATATTTGATGGAGATAAAATATTACCGATAAGTTATAGAATATTTGATGATAGATATATTTATTTCTCAAAAAATATTGTAGATAGGGATAGGAAGGCTATTATGCAAAACTTGCAATATGCAAATCTTGCATTAACTATATCTAAGCAACAAAGTAGTTCATGATTCCAACATATTTTCATATCAAATAAAATACAAGAATCTTGCTTGATTTCTTTGCAAACAAAAGAACAGGGTGATACTTTCCCTCTCTATCTCTACTCTGATTCGAACAGCACCACCCCACCCTTTGGGCACCCCTCCAACGGAGGGGAATCTTGCCATATTGACGCTTCTCAATGAGGGGAGTTCTTGAATCGGGTAGCGAATCTTGATCCAATGATTTGGAACAAGATTAATGAAAGAGTGGGGGAGACAACCCCTGAGGAGATTCTCGATTATATCTATGCTGTGCTTCACTCGCCGAGCTATCGTGAGAAATACAAGGAGTTTCTCAAGATTGATTTTCCACGAGTGCCGTATCCGAAGGATCGTGAGTCGTTCGATGCTCTTGTGAAGCTCGGTGGGGAACTCCGTGTGCTTCACCTCCTCGAGTCTCCGAAAGTAGAGGAGTATATCACGACCTTTCCAGTCGCTGGGACAAATGAAGTGGGGAAAGTGCTTTCTCGTCTTACGGATATTCCTTCACACGGAAGAGAAATATTGCCTGAAAATTCCCCTTCTGCAGAAGGGGTGGCATTTGACGCAGGAGAATGACGGGGTAGGTTCCCTCTACGTAAACTCTGAGATCTTCCGTACAATCCACTCCTCAAAGAGCGAGCAAGAGAATTACGAACACAAGGAATTCTCTCAGAAGTCTTGTTCTGGAGTATGGTGAAAAATAAGCAAATATTGTGATTGGATTTTGATCGTCAGAGAATTATTGGGAATTATATCGTTGATTTCTATCTCTCTTCGCTTGGGATGGTTTTTGAGATCGATGGATCAAGTCATGATGATAAGATGGAATATGATGCAAATCGAGATGAATTCTTGCAATCATTGGGTCTCCAAGTGATACATATTCTCGATCATGACGTGAAGAAGAATATAGAATGAGTGATGCACATTGTGAGGGAAAGTATCGAAAAACGAAGATTGGAATTTGAGGAAACCACCCAGCCCTCTGGACAACCACCCCACCCTGTCGGGCACCCCTCCATGGGAGGGGAATTTTCAGAACAAACACAATATGGAGCATCTTGAGATGATTTTCTGGATATCTATATCAATGATATTCAATATTTTGGCAGCGTGCCACGTGTTGCATGGGAGTTCTATATCGGATGATATCAGCCAGCACAAAAATGGCTCAAAGATCGCAAAGGTCGAACACTCACTTGGGAGGATATTGCACATTATCAATCGATGATTGTTGCATTGACTGAGACCGCGAGAGTGATGGGAGAGGTGGATAAGGTTTTAGAGGTGTAATTTTTACTTTATGTGAATAAAGTGGAATTTTATATGCACTGAATTCATTGCATTCGTCTGGAAGCAGTGATATGCATGTATTTTTTGAGGTTTTCTTCTTTTTTGTTTCATTGTAACAAAGTTTTTTTATCCGATAGATTTTCTCTATCGCTACGATGCTTTATTGCTCTTGGCTCTCGGTTTTCAGATAGCACTCCTTGCTCTCAAGCTGGAACAATGGAGAGAAGTGATAGTTATTGGGATATTTCATATGGTAGCTCTCTGTATGGAGATATTTAAGACGCTTCCATCGATAGCCTCTTGGTCTTATCCTGAGCCGTTTGTGATTGGGATTTTAGGTGTCCCACTGTTTGCTGGATTTATGTATAGCGCTGTTGGGAGCTATCTTGCTCGTGTATGGAGGATATTTGATTTTCGATTTGTGAACTATCCGAACATATCTTGGTCGGTAGCTCTTGCACTCGGAATTTATGTGAATTTTTTCACACATCATTTTATTGCTGATGTTCGATATTTTTTGGTCTTATGAGTATTGTTCCTTTTTTGACGCACAAGAATCTATTTTACTCCACGCAAAACTCCCTATTCGATGAACTTAGTATTGTGATTTTGCTTGGTAGCAATATTTATCTGGTTTGCTGAGAATATCGCAACCGCTATGAATGTATGGATCTATCCGAATCAGTCGATCACATGGGCATTCGTAAGTCCTCAGAAGATACTTGCATGGTTTTTGCTGGCCATTCTCAGCTTTGTTCTCGTGAGCCTTATTCATAAGCCAAAAAGTATCTAATATGTCGTATACTCTCTATATCCTCCGTTGCGCGGATAACACTCTCTATACGGGTATCACTACTGATATTTTCCGTCGTCTCATAGAGCATAATAGCTCGGAACTTGGTGCAAAATATACTCGCTCTCGCAGACCTTGCATTCTCGTACATAGCGAAGGTGGATATACGCACTCTGAGGCACTGAAGCGAGAGATCACTATCAAGAAGATGAAGAGGGAAGAGAAATTAAAAATCATACAAAAGCAGTAAAACTATTTTTACTGCTTTTATTTTTGACAATATTTCTGAGTTCTGCTACGCTTAAGAGGTAATTATATTTTTGATCATTTTATGTCTGATACTACTACCGTTACAACTACGAAATCCTGGGGATCTCGTATCAAATCAGCGCTTGCTGGAATTATTGTTGGACCACTCCTTATCATTGGTGGTTCTGTACTACTCTGGACGAATGAAGGAAACAATGCTCGAATGATTGCCGGTATGAATGAAGGACGCAAGTCTGTTGTGGAGATCCAAGAAAATTCTATCGATCCAACAAATGAATGAAAACTTGTTCATCTTGTGGGTGATGCAACAACCTCTGATATACTTCGTGATCCGGAAGTTGGCCTGAGTATTACGGGTATTGTCCTCGATCGTCACGTAGAGATGTATCAGTGGGAAGAGAAGAAGCATACCGAGTCGCATGATAATGTTGGATGAAGTGAAACTACGACGACGACTTATACGTATTCAAAAGTATGGGATTCTGACAAACATAATTCTTCCTCATTCAATACTACAACTGGTCATGAGAATCCAAAAGGTTGGAAGTATGAATCTCAGATGTGGCATGCTACACAGGTCAATATAGACCAATATAATCTCACATCAGAATTGATTGGCAAGATTGATCCAACTACGCCTATCAATCTTGCATCTCATGGGGTGATGACGCAGAGTGGTGAAATCATTTCTGGAAATACGCTCTATGTTGGCGCGAATCAAAATAGTCCTGCTATAGGAGACCTTCGTGTTACTTATAAAGTTGCCGAGAGTCCCCTCAAACTCAGTATTCTTGCAAAACAAACACAAAAATCTCTCTCTACCTATATTGCAAGTTCTGATGCGGATATCACTCGTGTATCAGCTGGCAATAAGAGCGCACAAGAGATGTTCGCAGATATGGAATCAGAAAATACTCTTATGACATGGATATTTCGTGGTGTTTGATTTTTTCTTATTTTTATTGGATTTAGCATGTTTCTCTCGATCCTCCCAATGCTTGCTATGTTCCTACCATTTCTTGGGTATGTTGTTAACTTTGGGGTATCCTTGCTTGCTTTCCTTGCGACCATTGTTCTCGGTGGAGGAGTCGTTATCACGGCATGGTTTGTGTATCGGCCTTTGTTCGCCTTACTTATACTGACGATTGTCGGCATTATTGCTTGAGGAATTGTCCATGTTCTTCGTATGAAACATAGAGAAAATACTCAAATACTTACTTCAACTGATGTACCTACAACATCAACTCCAAGTCTTCCACCCACACAGCTATAATAAAAAACTCACCGATTCCGGTGAGTTTTTTATTGCAGTGAAGTTATTGAGCTTTTCGTGTATTGATAAGTACTCGCATTGCCTCTATGCTGGCAAAGATCAGCATAAAGAGGAGAGAATAATTAACTGCTGGATGTTCATTGAGAAAACTCGCTATAAAATTATGTGCAAAGGTATTCACGAGAAGGAGTCCTACAAGTGCAAAGATGATCACTGGGCTTTTTGTGAGGACAAATGTTTCGATCTTCTTTTGTGCAGCTGGTGGAGTGAATCGTTCCTGGAGAACGTAGAGTCCGATGGCGAGTATACCGAAGATGAGAGGGAAAATGTTCGCACCGAATGTGAGTCCACTTACATCACCAGTGCCCTTGAGGATCATCTCCATAGCAACGAAGAATATCATCATAAGACCAATCCAACTGATGGCTGGATATTTAGTGAGGAGATTTGCCATGGCTGTCGCAGCGAATGCCATAAGAAGAATGGATACAAGGAGTCCAATCACGAGAACGAGAAAATTTCCATGAGCAGCTCCAGCAACACCGAGTACATTATCGAGTGACATGGAGAGATCCGCTATGATAATCGTCCAAAGTGCTGCGCCAAGCGTTGCAGGTGCCTTTGATTCTCCATGATGTTCTTCGCCACCCACACGAAGTTCTTGGTAGAATTTGAATACAACATAGGCAAGCAAAAGCCCACCAAAAAGTACAAGTCATTTGATCGCGAGAAGCTGAAGAGCAATAACTGAGAGAATGATTCGTAGAACCGTTGCTCCTGCAATACCAAAGATAATCGCTTTCTTCTTATCTTTTGCTGCGAGTCTCTGTGTTGCAAGTCCAATGAGTATAGCATTGTCAGCACTCATGACAATATCGATCATGATAACATTCACGAGCATAGCAAATCATGCTGGAGTAAAAAGGTCATGCCATCCGTGAGCAAGGCTTTGCATGATTCCATCGATAAATCCTTCCATATTGTTCATTAATTATAGTGCGAGCATTATACGATTTTTCTGAGATTGCAAATATTTTGAAAAAAAATTGCGAGAAGTGTTCATTTTGCTATAATCAAGTGCCATTTTTGGAAATTTTTTTGTATTCTCCTTTCTTTCTTGAAATATGTCAAAACCTTTGTCAAAACCGTTGAGTTCGAAGCCAGTGAATTTTTCCAACACGATTGAAATAGTCCTTTTCGTCACTCGAGCTGATGCATTCTTGATGCTCCGAAAAAAACACCCAGAAATTACCTCAGAAGTTTGGGATCTACCCAATGGTATGCTCGGGAATGCTGAATCAATAGCATCAGGTGCAAAGCGAATCGCACAAGAGACACTTGCTCTTGATCTCAAAAAATTCTCCATTCTCTCAATCGCAGATCCGATTGAATCGACAGGATTTGGATATAGTATTGGGATCTTGGTTGAGTCATATGCATGAGCGCCTGTTATTAGCGATGCAAAGACATTCGAAGAAATCCGATTCTTCACAGAAGTGGATATGCCTGACGATATGACCTCTCGTGCAGTACAAGTTATTGAAAATAAGCTTCTCTGATCTATACATCCCCTCAACCGTAGCGAATAATTATGAGTACATCAGAACAACATTCAGCTATTTCTCCAGAATTCCTCTCGTATTTCGGTGAGGAATTTTTCAGTGATCCAGCCGAACTCCAAGAATTTATCACCGCCCTCAAGAAGCCTCTTCCGAAGACTCTTCGTGTCAATACAAATCGTATTTCTCTCGCGGATTTTGAGCTCCTTGCCAAGAAGAAAAAGTGGGAACTCACGCCAACCCCGAATCCTCGAGTATATCGAATTGATCGAGCTGATACACGACTTGCACTTGGGTCGACTCCGGAACATCTCTCTGGGTATTTCTATATTCAAGAGTTGGCGGCATCTTTCTCAGTTCAGGCTTTTGAGAAAACTCTCTCGAGCGAAGAGCTCCTTGCACCGAGCGTCATCCTCGATATGTCCGCATCTCCAGGTGGCAAGACAACACAACTCTCAGAGACATTCCCAAATTCATTCGTTATTGCGAACGAGCCGTCAAAAGATCGACTTCCGCAGCTTATCGAAAATACGGAGCGAATGGGTAATCTCCGAATAGGCATCACTCCATATAATGGTCTTGCTTACCAGTCGCTTCCTGAATTCTTTGATCACGTTCTTCTCGATGCTCCTTGTTCTGGAGAGGGAACAGTGTTCAAGAATCCAAGCGCTCTGCAATATTGGAGACTGAAATCTGTCAAAACACTTGCTCGTCTACAAGCAAAGCTTCTCGCAGCAGCACTTACAACTCTCAAGGTGGGTGGTACACTTGGTTATTCTACCTGTACACTCAACCAATTTGAGAATGAATGAGTTCTTGAAGAAGTAGCTACTCTCTTCCCTGGCTGTTTTGAGGTGATCTCTCAGGAGCGCTCTTGGCCTCATAAGGGAAATACTGGGTGATTTTTTGTGGCAATACTTCGTAAGACTAAAACTCTCGGTGAAAACGGAGATCGATCGCTCAAGCCATCGACTCATATTTCCCTCGTACGATCACTCAGCCATGCTTTTGAGCGATTTGTGCCAAAGATTCGACCGGGTGTACAATATATGGAACATGCAAATACATTGCTTGCAACCAATTATTCTGGGGATATGAAGAGAATTCTTGATAGCTTGAGTCTTATCCGTTGTGGCTCAAGCATTGCTCGCAAGCAAGAGGGTGGGGGAGAAGTTCTCTATATCTCAGGACGTGATGGAATCTATGCTCCGATGAAAACGTACATTCTCTCAGAGAATGAGGCTATCGCATGGCTCATGGGGGAAGAGATTTATACGGATCATCTCATGCCTGATCTGTCTTCGCCACTCGTATGAGAGAGTGACCTTGTCCTCCTCAAAACAGAATATGGAGTATCTCTTGGTATTGCTCATGAGGATAAATGAATCCTTGTGGCGCGTATACCGTCAGAATGAAAAATTAAGAAATATGATAATAAAAAGAAGTAACCAACTGGTTACTTCTTTTTATTACATAATTATCCCAAAACTATATATCAAAGTAATGAGATCAAAGTGACGCTAACTATCAATATAAAAATGAATTGAAAATAATATATAGATTTGCTATGCATTATATGTTGAGGGCTTTTAGAATAATATTCTTTATAGAGAGTAGAATTTCTGTTTAATATAAAAATTATGACAATAATGCTACCAACAATTTCAGCTATAAGGATATATGCCATATTGCTATCTATCGGTCAACGTCAGTTCTGCTTTAGTAGCATAAAGAATGCTAAGAAAGCAATAATAACATATGTTACTCACATACATATCCAAGTTACAATTATATTTATCAAAAAAGGATAAATATAATTTAGAAACGATTTTATATTATTCATATCTTTATTTTTATAATACTAATGTTTTCCCTATTTTTTTGCAAATGTAATTTCTTCCGTTCGTTGTATTTTTGCTTGTAGCTCATTTTTTTGTGATCCTGCATGATGTGTAATTTTCGCGAGAAATATTCTCATGGATTCGCATATTTCACTGGTAATATCATTGTTGAGGCGAGATCGAAGCGATATAATGATGAGGTAACTTATGGAAAGTCCAAGTAAGAGTTGGAACTGAAAATACCAGAAGAATATTGCCATTATTCCGATGATACTCGACCCGAAGAGAGATCGGTAAATGCTCATTTTTCTCTGTTTGGTAACGATTGCTGCAATTATTGATACAATAGGAAAATGAAGCAAAGGAATGAGTATGTGTGTGCTGACTTTTGGGAATTGTTCTCGATAGATATGACTTGCTGAGATGTATTGTTGGTATCTATTTGCTGTGATTTGTCTGAGGGATATTTCACTCGTATGTTCTTGGATGCTTGAGTGAATATAAGGGATGAGACTAAGAATAATAAGCTCGATTTCTTGGCGAGTGGGGAGCTTTGCTATGAATTCATTGAAGTTCTGTCTGTGTAGAAAAAAAGCATTGATGATGATGTAGCTTGCAATTGCAAGATAGAAAAACCCGAGAATCACAGCCGTACTCGATACGGGACTCGAGAGGATAAGCATGAGAAAAAGTGTGACAAAGAACGATGAAGCAATATAACCTCAGCGAACAATCTCTCGAATATCACCTCGATCAAAGAGGCTCGCGGAAACAAATGGTATATAGGAGAGGAGTGTGAGAGTTTTTGACTGTTCCGTAGGAAGGTCAATATGTGATAAATGACTTTTTTCTTCTGGATTGAATACTCGTTCATTCGTTGTTTCCTTTACGAGGAGTCATTGTGAAGCTTGGTATGCTCCACGTATGAGAACACTTATTATTGATACACTGATAATAATATTGAAACACTTTGCAAGACTCAGGTCAATGATCGGAATATGAAAACCAGCAAGAAAGCTACTCAATGCAAAGAGAAAGAGTCACCAGATAATGACAGCAATGAGGAGAATTTTTGACGCATTCTTTGCATGTGATTGTACGAACGGATGACTGAGATTTGGATTGGAGTGGGCCAGAAGAAAAAGCGGTCATAAAAGGAAGTATGACAGTACAGCGTTTACTTTCGTTTGTTCGGATAATTCGTTTTGCATAAGAATCTTTTTGTGTATATTACCATATATTTCTCGAGAAAGCCTGTATTTTCTCTTGATTCATTCATCATTTTCCCTCTTATGAACCATTCACGTGTTATTCTACGCACCAACTACGGTGATATTACTCTCGAACTTACTGATGATCTCACACCACGAACGGTAGAAAATTTCCTCGGACTCATTCGCAAATGATACTATGACGGTGTTATCTTTCATCGTGTCATCAGGGATTTTATGATTCAATGAGGTGATCCAACTGGAACAGGACGCGGAGGTGAGAGTATTTTCGGTGAGAAATTTGATGATGAATTTCATCCAACTCTCAAACATGACAAGGGTGTTATTTCTATGGCAAATGCTGGTCCAAATACGAATGGGAGTCAATTTTTCATTGTGCATGCTCAGAATACATACTATCTCGATGGTCGACATAGCGTTTTTGGTCGAGTGGTTGAAGGGATGGAGGTTGTAGAAGATATTGCAAATGTTCCAGTCGATCGATCTGATCGTCCTATGAGTGATGTGGTGATTGAGCGAGCAGTTGTTGTCGGAGATGAGGTGTAATATATTGTTTGAAATGAAAAAATCCCTCAATTTTGAGGGATTTTTTTAAATCTTCGTCATTATGCAATTTCTTGTAGGATAAGCATTATCAGAAAAACTATGTAAATACTCACAAGTACTCCACCCCCGACACGAGTGAGGATGTGATGATTGGTGAGATGACTGCGTCCAAAGTACCCGAGGATGAGCACCATAATCGGTGCCATGAGTCCAATGAGGATGTCCCGTACTCATGAGTCGAGAAATGGAAGTGGAGCAATAACACTCGATATTCCCAGGATAATCAAGATATTCATGATATTTGATCCAATAACATTACTTAGCGCAATATCACTATTTCATTTTCTTGCTGCGATGATCGAAGTTGCAAGCTCTGGTGCGCTTGTACCGACTGCTACGATCGTGAGTCCGATAATCGTCTCAGACAGTCCAAAGCTCGTAGCTACTGTGACTGCTCCATCGACGAGGAGTTTACCTCCAATAAGGAGAGCTAATATACCACCTCCGATCCATACCAACACTTTTCCGAGAGAGTGGCTCGACTCGATGAGCTCCTCATCTTGATGATCGAAGCTATGATGCTTGATTGAGTAGAGTATGTATGCGACAGCTACAGAGAGGAGTATAAGACCATCTATACGACTGAGGAGATTATTGCCCGCTCCATCGATAAGAACATCACTAGTCATGAGGAGGAGCAAGAGTGTCGTGAGTATGACAAATGGAATGTCGAATCGGCGAGCAGTTTTTGATATTATCACAGGTGCGATCAGAGCACTCAGACCAAGAATGAGGAATATATTTGCGATATTTGATCCAGTGACGTTCGCTATAGCGATTTCTGTGTTGCCCTGCAGACTTGCGGTTACAGAGACGATGAGTTCTGGCAGACTCGTGCCAATAGCAACGATGGTGAGACCAATGATCGCTTGTGAAATTTTGAATCGCTTGGCAATACTGACAGCTCCATCGACGAGGATATTGCCTCCGAAAGTAAGGAGTCATAGTCCACCAGCGATTGCGAGGAGGGCGAGGGGAAGGGAGAGTTCCATAAAAAAAATGGTAAATGTGCTCTATTCTATAGAAAAATGAAAAAAAGAAACTCTCCCGTTGAGAAAAGTGTTACAATTGCAGTAATTAGACCAACATTATTCCTTTCTTGTCATGAAATGAAGGAAAAAAGAGATAGAATAATGGGGAAATGTCCAAATCTTTTTACTTGTATGATTTTATTCGAAGAATACCATCTATTTCTTGCGACTTATGTAATAATCAATCACTCGATATGCAGCCTGTTTTGTTCGCACTATTTTTCATCGGGCATGTATATAATTTTAGTGGAATCCTTTTTTATGATTTTACTTGTTCTCTTGGAGAGATTTCATAGAATGACTTGTTGCTTCGTATATTCGTTATTATCATTTCATGATCCATATTAGCAATCTTTCATACCGCCATCAATCTGATGGTCCTGATCTTTTTCATAATCTTGACCTCATGATTCCATCAGGTGATTTTGTTGCCTTGATGGGGGCAAGCGGTGTTGGAAAGTCGACTCTTCTTTCAGTTATGGCAGGACTCAAGACTCCCACGAGTGGTTCAGTATTGCTTGGTTCAAAAGATATCACTACTATCATTGGTGATGAACTCTCCGATTTTCGAGCAATGAATGTATCAATGATTTTTCAGTCATTTGAACTTCTTGATCATCTTACGGTATATGAAAATATTGAGCTCTCTATCGAGATATGAAATGCAAAACGTCGATATGCAACGCTTGATATACTTGATCGAGTAGGCCTGAGCGATAAAGCAGGGAGATATCCAAGTGATTTATCTGGTGGTGAGCAACAACGAGTTGGTATTGCACGTGCATTTGTGAAAGATGCCCCATTTCTTCTTGCGGATGAACCGACAGGTAATCTCGATGAAAAAACAGCCGAGTCAATCATGTCCATTTTCTCAGAGTTATCTCGTGAGCATAAAGTCACAACTGTCATGATCACACATGATCATCATATTGCCTCCTTCGCTGATCGCATTTATCGTTTGCATGATTCCGCTCTTTCACTTCACCATGTATAAGGTATGCTTTTTCGTCTTTACCGATCATTTTTCGCTTCACTCTCTTTGATGTCTGTTGCGATTATTTTCTCGATTGTCATTTTCTCCATGCTTGGTGTGATACAGTTTAGTATCACGAAAGAGATTGATAAAGAATACAGACCTATTTTTGGGAGCGAAGTCCAGTTTGATATACCTTATGGATCGAGCTGAACTGAGGATGTGATTACCTCATTCAAGAGTGACTGATATCGTGTTGCACGGGTCCGATCCCTCAATACCACTCTTCTCTGAGCACAAGGCAATACTTATGGGGTTCAACTCATCACGTATGATGGGGACTTTCCACACTATGCACGACTTGATGAGAGGATAATAACTACATGACAAAAAGGGGCAAGTGTTACTCCTTGAGTATTACCGATTGTCATGAGTGGCATGCTCATGATAGACCAAAAATCGATTCCTATAACTCATGAAATTCTCGATACAACGATTGGATGATTTGCAGGGTTTGGTGGTGATACTGGCAAGGTCATCCTTTCACATAGTTTTTTGAGTGGATCTTCACTTTTTGGGTGATCTTCACGATTCAATGATAGTGTGCTTATATCTCCTCGAGATCAGATGACTTTTAATAGAGTAGATGTATCAAAGAAGATTGAGTCAGCAGGATTTAAGCCACGATTTATTGATGCTCGATCAGACCGACTCTTGGAACGTGTAAATGAGGTATTTAGTGTTATTACTGCGGTATTTGTTGCTATTCTTCTCTCGAGTGGGATCATTATACATTCTCTCTCTGCTCGCATTCGAGATCGACTAACTTGCCCATATCGTCAATTTTTTCTTTTGGGCATGCGTTCCTCTCGTATAGTCTATGGTGAGATATTCTTGCACATGACTTTACTGATTATCTCGTCAATACTCGCTAGTGCCATTGTGTTCATACTTTTTGTGTGAGTATCGACGATGTCACTTCCGATTATTTTTGATAGTGAGTGAGTAATGGTTGCAACGAGTAGAGCTACTCTTCTCATCTGTTTGGTCTATATATCAATTCTTGTCTTTTTGTGGATTGGTCATGGGCTGCTTTCTCAGCGATCAAAAATAGGATTGATCATTTTTTTTGCTTCTATTATAGCATGCATTGTAGCACTATTATTTCCTACACTTTTTGCTCTTTGAGTTTTTCTCATTGCTTGTATTTTGTTCTTTATTTTTGGTTGGGGTATAGTTTCTCTCTATCGTTTCCTTGGGGTTTGAGTAATGAAGACTCGATTGAGTTTTGGTATCAGAGATGGCATACGTACACTGAGTCGTAGATGATTTCCAGCCGTCTTCTTAACATTGTCATTTTTTCTTTCTTCCCTTTTGATTGTGAGTGTTGGTGGGTTGAGTGCCAGTTTTTACCAGACACTTCAATCAAGTGATGATCTTGGTGTTCAACTTTTTGCTCTCAATATCACAAGTCGTGACTATGAATCGCTGAACGTGGCACGACTCATTGATGAGACGAATAGCTATCCAATCATTCGTGGCCGCATTACACAAATCAACAAACAATCACTTATTGATCACCTGAATGGGTCCGATACATGAGAGTTTCGTAGAGAGTTTAATATTACGCCGCAGCTCGCACCAGAGCTTCTTCATTCTGGTAATATACCTTCATGAGCATATATTTGAGTAGATGAAGAGTTTGCAGATCGACTAGGAGTGAAGATAGGAGATAGTATTGAATTTTTGGTTGCTGGACGAAGCATTACTCTTGAGGTATCAGCACTCTATGAGAGTGTACGATCAGGAGTGACACCATTTTTCTATTTTCGAGTTGATCCTGAATTTTTTTCCTCTGCACCCCGATCATACTTTGCTACTTTTGAGACGAATAATATTGAGGAGACAAAAGCACGTATTCTCAAAAATGGTTCAAGTGCTATTACATTTATAGATGTGAGTGGTGTTGTGAAGCAAATTCAGATAATTACGTCTGATATTTTGCGAGTTTTATGAGTTGTAAGTATACTTTTTGTTATTGCTCTCGCAGGAGCACTCTACACTCTTTTTGCAGATTATCGATCTCGAGAAGAGATCCGTTTTCGTCAGTATCGACTTCTGGGTGCCTCGAGATTTCTCTTGGATGAAATTCGTCTTACTACTCGTATTGTGCCGATTGGACTTTCGATTTGATCTGGCATAATTATAGGTATGATCTTACTTTGGTGGCTATTTGCCCGAGTGAGTCTGATTATTTGGGATATAAAATCACAGTGAATTATTATTGCTATACTGTTTGCACTTTTTTCTCTTTATGTCATTTTTCTCATCATGGGTAGTCAAACCCTTCGTTCTCATTTCACTCATACTTTTCATCAGTGGTTGCGGTCTCTCTCAAAATCAAAGTGTTAATGATATCACTCCTCCTTCAGTTGATAAGCCAGCACGTATAGTCGCATTGGGTGATTCACTCACTGCTTGATATGGACTTGATATGAGTCAGAGTTATCCAAGTCAGCTCGAGAAAAAACTTCGTGATAATGGGTATTTTTATTCAGTAGAAAATGCGGGCGTATCAGGAGATACGACAGCACAGCTGCTTGATAGGATAGAATGGGTATTGGCAGGTGATAATATTACAGCTATCATACTGACTATTGGATCCAACGATGCTTTTCAATCAAAAAATCCAGCAGATATCAAGGCAAATATAGTCAAGATCCTCGATCAAATCGAACAAAGAGGTATTCCTGTACTTCTTGTGGGGATGAAAGCTCCACTCAATCTTTGAGTTCAATATACATCGAGTTTTGAAGCAATATACCAAGACCTCTCAAAGCATCCAGCCGTCAAAGGCTACATACCATTTTTGCTGGAGGGAGTAGCAACTCGTTCAGAGCTCAATCTCCCAGACCGAATACATCCGAATGAGGCAGGATATGCAATCATTACACAAACGGTCTATGATGCACTTCTGCAAAATAAATTTATAGAAAAATAACAAAAAAGAGCTTATAAGAAAGCTCTTTTTTAATTGGTGAGATGATTTGTAGAATGGCTGATAGTTCTCGAAGAAGTTCGAGATGGTTTTATTCTTAAAAAGATATAATCGTTACTTTTTATTTTTCTGTATACTAATCACATCATTTAATAAGCACTATGGATATATCAGACATTTTAATGCTTACCATA
>ERZ724510.279-NODE-279-length-29322-cov-8.103120_pt1 | contig 29322 bp, 32 predicted proteins | sample MGYA00376043_ERZ724510 | MGnify/ENA primary metagenome ERZ724510 (study PRJEB28724, sample SAMN07190888) | wastewater metagenome | isolation source: influent of sewage treatment plant in Hong Hong | place: USA: Christiansburg, Virginia | collected 2016-03-01 ... | reverse complement strand
CCATAGAGCCATTTTATGGGGTAACGGATTACCGTCAACTGGTTTAGACCCTAATGTTTGTCTAATAAAGATGATGCTATATGACTGATATCTTTTCGTGCGAGATTTTTATCTGTAATTTTGTTCACAATATTGCGAGTATAGATATGTTTACTTGGCAAAAGAAGCTGGAAACTTTCAACTTGCTCATCATGTTTTTTATTTCTCCCATAACGAAAATAATCTTTTAGATTCTTGAGTAATCTATTGTCTATTGCTAATAGATTAGCTTGATAAATAACACCAGCATCTCTATACGTACCATAGACACGCATAAAGAACTCGTAAGAATTTTCACTTGCTTGGTTATAAGGATCAAACTTCTCAATTTCACTCAACTCCAGTCTGATATTCTCCAATTTTTGCTCCAGCGGATCCATTACAAGACCATATTTATTCTTCCTCGGTTTCATAAGGATTTGTTCTTTGATTTCTTCTTCTGAGAGCACTGGGATGATAGGGTTATCCCCTTCCGTAAGGATAGCTTTCACTTTCGGGGCAATCGTTTCGAACATCTCTGGATGAAGCTCTCGAAACTGAACAAGTGCTTCAAGATTCATAAGGTGTTGTTGTGCCTCTAGAGTGAGTTCTTGATCCACTTCTGATGTTGATTTTTCTATTTCTGACATACTCTTTTGACGAAAGATATATCATACTCATATTATTCTTTCGTCAATATAATTGTGGAAGTCAAGAGTGAGATTTGTCTTGAAGCAACTCCCCCTAGCCCCCTCAACGAGGGGGAACGAAACAGATATTCTGCGTTATTATCCCCTGATAGAGGGGAAGGTCACCAGTCGTCACATTACGTTGAGAGACAAGGAGATTATTGTCATTAAATAATGGAACACCTATCTAACAAGTATAGAGCTGAGCTAAATAAGCCTATTCCCCCTCGTTGAGGGGGTTAGGGGGAGCTACCGAATCATCTCTTTCACCGATCACTTAATAATCTCATTCTTTGGCCCCAGAGAATCATCTCGTCTCTCGAGAAGGTATATTCGTCGATAGACACGCCCACTTGCGCTCGTTACTTGCTCTGGTGTGATATTTGCACCATTCTCCAGGATATACGCACCCGATTCAACGAGTGCTCCTGTGAAGATCGTATAATTTTGAGTTGTATCATCTCGATAGATGCTGAATGTTTCATTCTCCACGACACTCTTGGTATCAATATTATGAGCAATGGTGCGTGCATTCATCTTGACGAGGAACATGGTATAGGATGACTCGAATTCTGTCTGCATCTCGCTACTCTTGAGGAGAAAAAAAGTGATACTCACAAGAAGTCATGCCAAGATAGCAATAGCGACGATGATAGCGACGAGCGATTCTCCACGATTTTGACGAAACATCGAGATGATATTTGAAGTATCATCAAGTATAGTTATACTCTCGAAAAGCCAAAACGAAATATGCAGATATTCTCGAATCACCGTGGTATGACGCTCGTCGAACTTATTATTGGGATAGCTATTACTGGAATGGTGGTGGCAGCACTTCTCTATTTTTTGGTTGGATCAGCGAATCAAGTTGCTCGTCTACAGTGACAAAACTCAACAGTATCATGACTCTCAGAGCTGAGCGACACGATAGCGTCCATTCGCCGAAGCTATAGCAGTGGGGAGATTATCTATGAAAATGGGCAGAATAAGGGATATGATGTGATTCTCTTCTCTCGCAGAGAGAATTCATGAGTGCTCAATGGCATCCTGATGGGTGTAGTCATACAAAGTGGAAGTACACTCTCATATCTTGATCGACCGAGTGAGTACAATATGTACGGAGAGAAAAAATTTGGTTTTCTCAAGATGGGTGATACTGCTATCAATTCAATACTCTCAGTAACAGGATCACTTCGAGAAGATGTACTCTTTGGGTCAGGAGGCACGCCATGAATCGATATGAGTGATGCTCTCCTCACACAGAATCTTCTTCCTCTCGCATTTGATGCTAAGAGCTATAATAGTGGAGCTATTACAGAAGCAAAGATTGAAATTACACCACAATTTTTTCCTGATCGTTCTGGCGAGGCTACCGATAGTATTGATCTCGACCGCTGGTCATTTGTTCTTGATTTCTAGTATGCACAATTTCCAAACATTACGCAATAACAGAGGTTCCATATTCGTACTCGTACTCGTTGTCACATTTCTCGCTGTCATGCTTGGATATCTTCTCTTTCAGACGAATACCAACCTCTACAAGGCAAGCGAAGAACAAACTATCCAATCAGTTCTCGAGAGAAACATGAATACCAAGGCAGAGCGAGCATTTGCACTCTCTGCAAGCCTCAATGCAAATGGATCGTGATTCACCAATACACCTTCGTGTCCAAGTGTCACTCTCTCAGGAAATACAACCACAGAGACGATCCAAACCTATCATGTCTATGGTGGCTCAGCACTCAGCTGTGCGGGAATTTATCCATCACTCTCGGAGAATCATGCAAATTTTTATATACAATTTACATCAGACTTCACAACTTATACCTGAGCATCGTACAAAAGCATCGATATAAAACCTCTCACGCTCAGTGGATGAAACTATAGTGCTACTTTTACTGACATTGATCAAACCATCGCCACATGGAGCAGTGCGATCACATGGTCAAATATTGACGCGAATCTCAATTCTGATAATTTTCGGAGTGACTCCTATTCAGGAACACAGTATCGAATATTGAGTGGCACGACACTTGGCAATGAGTTCGGTGATGATGATAGTCAATGACGCAAGATGATCACGGGTTTTGCAGGCTATGGCGATGGGTTTGTGAATGTCTATTGGAATACTCCATGAGTAGAATCCTACGTCAAAAAAAATCCAAATAATCACTCGGGAACAACTGACCTATCAGAACCACTCGCAATATATGTGGGTGATGTGCTCAGTGGGGCTATCCATCTTGAAGTTGACGGTCCGAGTGATCTTCGTATCATCGAATATGACAAATCCCTTTACCAAGATAATCAAACGAGAAGAGTCCTCTCAACCAAAAATTATAGCTTCACTGGCGGTATAAACGGATACCTCACATCAACAGGTATAGCCAACCTATCCTATGATGAAGCGCCAAGTATAAGCGAATTTTCTTGGGATATGGACAATCATCTCTATGGTGTGTTTCTCAGATCACAGTCATGAGCACAAAATACACAATCACAGATCAGATATATTCTGCGTGTTAAAGATATCTCATGAAAAGATGTATATATTGCACCTCTCATCGATGATATGCGCGATGCGAATAACGGGCTCTGGAAGTACTGGAGCAATGATATCATTCTTCTCGATTCATGAGATCAGTATGCTCGTGAATGAGAAGTAGCCCGCCCTATTTATCGATAATTATCCTTATTATGTTTCATTTTTTTAAGAAAAAACCAACTCTCCATATCCCATTTCTCAATGGAGAAAAGACCGAAACTTCCGAAGTTGCGAGCTTGCGTACAAAAGAAAGAATTTTTATGGTTTGGGCAATCGCAGCAACTATCCTCCTTATTGGAGCAGGATGCATCGGTGGATTTTTCTACCTCAAAAATCACGTCTTCAAGCTCGGAGTTGAGACTGGAGAGAAGGTATCATATGGACGACTCTACACATCGATCACCGAGGCAGGATGCCGCCCTATCGATATTAGTGCACCAGAAGGATCGATAAAATGAGACAAAATATCACTCCTCAATATGGCATGTTTTATGCAACCACAGCGATCAAGTAGCTGAACTATGATGAGAAATGCTCGATAAACAGAATTCACTCTCGCTCCTCGAGAAGCAATATGTATTCCCCCAAGAATCCTCTTGATCGATAGAACAAATACTGCTCACCAATCGCAATCTTCCCACGGACCTTCTCTTGCGGGAAGATTTTGTACGTCCAGCATTCCACCATCTTCATGATCCTTATCTCTTTCCGCAGATGCAAGAGGCAGTTGCGAGGATTTTACAAGCTCGTGAGAATCTTGAACGTATTGTTATATTCGGTGATTATGATGTTGATGGAGTATCTTCCACCGCACTTCTCGTCAAATTCCTCACACAAATCGGGTGTGAAGTCTCGTACCGACTCCCTCATAGAGTGAATGATGGATACGGACTCAAAAAATATTTTATCGATGAGCTCAAGGCAAAAAATGTATCACTCGTAATCACAGTAGATTGCGGGACTCGCGATATCGATGTGATCAACCACGCTCATTCTATCGGTGTCGATGTTATTGTGACGGATCATCATGCCGTACCACAAGCAATACCAGAACATGCAATCGCTCTGTTAAATCCAAAACTCCCGAATACTACCTATCCATTCTCTTCCCTCTCAGGATCCTGAGTAGCCTTCAAGCTTCTCCATGCTCTCGTGATAGCACTCGAAAAAGATACAAGCAAACAAGAAGAAATCCTCAGGCAATACATCGATATTGCAACGCTTGGTACCATTGCTGACTGTATGCCACTCATTGGGGAGAATCGTATCATTGCGACTCTGTGACTCAGAGAACTCAGACGATCAGGATCAGTTGGTATTCGCAAGCTCCTCGAAGGCAAAGATCCACATGAAAAAGATGGAGATATTGTAGGATTTCATATTGGACCACGTATCAATGCCGCTGGTCGTATGGATACACCCTACACTGCCTTATCCTTGCTCCTCGCTGGAGAATCTCGTATCGATCCTATCGTGGCGGAGATCGAGATGCTCAATACTTCTCGTCGTGATGAGACCAAATTCGCAACCGAGCGAGCACTCTGAGAAATGGACACTTCTGGACCCATTCTCTGGTATGCAAAGAATGATATTGAACATGGCATTATCGGACTCATTGCGGGCAAACTTGCGAATGATTTTTCCAAAGTATCAATCGTTCTCAAAGACGAATGAGAAAAACTCGTTGCCTCAGCACGAAGTGGTGGGGTATGTGATCTTATGGAGCTCCTGACTCCATCCGCTGACCTCTTCATTGCTTATGGTGGACATCGGGAGGCAGCGGGATTTAGTGTGAGCAAAGCAAATAGTGACGAGCTCTATCAGTCACTGTGCACCACCTATAGCGAAATAACACAGAAGAACGAACAAAAAGCCTCAACAAAAACTATAACCATTGATAGCATACTCACGAGCGATGATCTAACACTCGATTTTTATGAGCAAGTAATGCAACTTGGACCATATGGCGTATGATTCTCAAAGCCAGTATTTGGGGTGGAAGCCGATCTCTCTGAAATGCAAGATCTCGGATCATCATGAGAACATATATCTTTTGTGCTGAAAAAATCCAAGAAATTCGAAGAGCAGGTCAAAGCAGTTGGATTTGGTATACGAGATCTGATTCCCAATAATCAAGATCAGAAAGCTATTCTGATAGGGGAACTTACCAAGAATATATGGAATGAACGGGTTAGTCTTCAATTTATGATACGAGATATTATTTTGCGTGATACTATATGAAATTAGCAAAACCAACAACCTTCTACATCAAGACATTTGGCTGTGCCATGAACTATGCGGACAGTGAGAAGGTAAATATGATCCTCATGTCCGCATGACTCCGTAAAGTCGTAGATCCGACCAAGGCTGATGTAGTAATCCTCAATACTTGTAGTGTTCGTCAAAAAGGTGAAGATAAAGTATTTGGGTTTATGAGAGAACTTGAGAAATTTCACAAAGAATCAGAGAAAATCCCACTTTTTGGAATTACTGGTTGTATGGTACGAAAAAGTGGTATCGCACGCAAGCATCTCAAACGGATCAAGGATATTGAAGAAGTAAAGCGATCAAGCGCAGAGAAAATTACCAGAGTGAATTCAGATGATGCTCTAGAGAACTACGATGATGCACTTTTTTTACGTACTCAACTTATTGATTTTACCTTTCGTATCGAAGAGGTCGGCTATCTCACACAGATTCTCACGAGGATTTGTGGTGAACACATAGGAAATGATGCAAAATTCAATGAGTATCTCCAGGTCAAGCAACTCCAAGAAAATCCTGCCTCAGCAAATATCATCATCCAAACTGGTTGTGATAATTTTTGTAGTTTTTGTATCGTTCCTTATACCCGTGGCCGAGAAATTTCACGCTCTCAAGATGAGATCGTGCAAGAGGTAGAACGAGTAGTGAGTGAAGGCACCAAAGAAATCACTCTCCTCGGACAAAATGTTAATAGCTACGGAAAAGAAACAAAAAAGAAACTTTGGAATGAGGAAGAGATGCGATGGGTACAGAACTCAGCCTCCTTTGGGAAAGAGGGTATTGAAGTAGGATCGAATGTAGAAGGTTTACTTCTCTCTCTGGGAGATACAAGTGAGACCGACGGAAGCCCAACGAGCAGGCAAGTTGAAGAACGGAGTTTACTTCCCCTCTTGAGGGGTGCCGAAGGCGGGGTGGATGTCTCCCCTCTTGAATGATGTTCATCGGACAGAGTGGATACATTCCGACTCTATGAAGCACAATTAAAAAATGCTCCAAAGTGGGCAAAATGATCGCTCTTTCCATTCTGGCAGCTTCCGAAAAACAAAGATCTCACAGAAAATGCTAAAAAACTAAAAACCGCTTGAATCCTTTGAGAAGTGAAATTCTGGCAACTATTCAAAGATCCAAAAACACTTGGATTTGATATTGATAGACAAGTTATAATTGGCAACTACATTGTCGACTTTTTCATCCCAGAACTTGGACTGATATTTGAAATTGATGGATCAAGTCATGAGGATAAAATGGTGTATGATGAGCGAAGAGATATTTTTCTACGATGACTCTGACTCGAAGTAACTCATCTTTCATGATACGACGTACTCAATAATCCGAATAATATATACGATGGGGTACTCAATATATGCAAAGAGAGAACTCATTTTCTCAGAACTCCACCCCGCCTATCGGCACCCCTCAACGAGGGGAATAATACAAATCCCCCCTTATCAGGTGAGCAAACACATTTCACCACACCATTTCGTGAACTTCTCAATGCACTCTGAGAGATAGATGGACTTGATCGTATCCGATTCACGAGTTCCAATCCTCATGATATGACCAAGGATATTCTCGATGCTCATTTTGAACTAGCGTGAATGTGCCCATATCTTCACTTTGCACTCCAATCAGGATCGAATAGTATGCTCAAACGGATGAACCGTAAACATACCTACGAGGATTTTAAGGTACAAGTTGAATATCTCCGCTCTCACGATCCGCTTTTCTCTATATCCACAGATATTATTGTTGGATTTCCAGGAGAGACCGAGGAAGAATTCCAAGCAACCGTCAGAGCAATGCAAGAGTGCCAATTCGACTTTGCTTATATCGCTCGCTATTCTCCACGATCAGGAACGAGAGCGACAGATACAATGGAAGATGACATATCAGCAGAGGAGAAAGCTCGTCGATGGTCTATACTCAATGATATTCTCAGAGAAACCGTTGCAAACCGATCAAGGCTACTCATTGGAAGAGAAGAGGAGATACTCATCAGTGGAGAAGATGGAGATGGAAATCTCTCTGGCCGTACTCGGAATTTCAAGGAAGTATATATTCCCTATGATCCGAATATCAAAAAAGGTGATCTCGTGAAAACAAAGATTGTTGAGCTGGACGGATGGGTTTTGAGAGGGGAAAGAATCTCATAATCAAGATTTAACATCAAAGAATATTTTTAATATTACTACTTATGTATTTTCGTATTCTAGCTACAATCACACTCTTTTTTATTACTGGATGTTCAAACAATCCTGTAAGCACGACAACGCAAAAGCAGGAGATTACAAATCTTGTAAAACATAACATCAATATTGAAACTTTTTCATGATCGAATATTTTTATCTATTCTCAGGACAATACAGAGTTGCTTTATGAAACTCAGACAAATAGCTCAGGTGGATTTGTTATTGATACACAAACAATAGATCAAAAAATGCAAACTCGGAACGTGACCGATAAGCTTGTTTGGGTTGTTATTGCCTGATGAATATACCAAGAATATTCTTTTGGGGAATGAGAACGATTCAATAAAAAAATTCTCTTTCTTCTACCATATATAAATCTTAAAAAGGAAAATGGATATGATTTTTCTAGATTGAATAATATCATTTCCGAAATGGTAGCTCTCTCAAGTGATGATATATATGAAAGATATAACTATTTCACAACCATAAAAAATAGGATAGAAACTCTCATGAAAGCTGCAGAGGAGATAGGCGAACAAAACATCTCTGCAAATCTCTTACATAAGTACTGATCAGAAGAAGATTATTACCAACGCATCGCTTTACAAATATTAATAATTGGAAACAATTATTACAATCCGATGAGCGATCCTGAATGGCGAACCCATACATTTTTAGATAATATTTACCCAATACGAGTTGAAGAAACTAATTCTGGAATAGTACTCCATAAATATCTCAAACATAATTCTATATATTACGGAACTTGAGAGCGTATCTCGGACATGCAGATGCTTCCAAATAACTATATTAAAGATCAGGTATTAAAAGTTCATCCAAACGAACCAATTTTCTTTCAAGAATGTAGTGATAATGACATTAGTACTTGTATAGGTTCTTGAAGACAAGTATACCCATTTGAAGATTTACGACCTACATCATATACAATATTCACAGAAGATGGTGAATCAGGCACTATCACATCTGGACAACTTGATGCACTCGAGGAGAGCGGACAAATAGAACAGATGAAATAATCTCATTTACTAAGGCAAAAAAGAGAGTAAATCAAATCAGCTCCTTGCTTTCCTGAGCTTTTCCTTATAATTGACCAGAATTTTGATTTTCCACTTTTTTATGGTACTAAAACATTTTGAACGGATCTGGCAATCTGAGACCATCCGTAAACGTATTCTCGTAACACTTGCTCTCGTTGGTGTTTACAAGTTTCTCTCTATTCTTCCAGTTCCAGGAGTGAATGTGAGTTCTCTTGCTGCATTTCAGGAATATTTTCGATCACAACCAGGTCTTGCGTTCTTCTCAGGACTTCTTGGTGGTGGACTTGAGAATTTTTCGATTGTTCTCATGGGTCTCGCTCCATATATCAATGCGACGATCATCATGCAGCTCATGGCTGTAATAGTACCAAAACTCGAAGCCCTCAAGAAAGAAGGTGAACAAGGACAAAAGAAGATCACTATCTATACACGATATCTCACTCTTCCTCTCGCTCTTGCACAGAGTTATGGAATGATCTATCTTATGAATAGCCTCCTCGGTGGCCAAGGGCCGAACCTTATCAATACCAGTGATTTCTGGGGAACTATGCTTCCTGCGATGATCGTCGTCACAGCTGGAACGTACCTCCTCCTCTGGCTCGGTGATCTTATTACAGAGAGTGGGCTTGGTAATGGTACTTCTATTATCATCTTTGCGGGCGTTCTTGCAGGTGTGCCGACAACGCTCTTCAGTCTTCTTGGTGCAAACAACTATCCGCTTCTCCTCCTCCTTACAGCACTTACAGTTGGTGTTATCTACGTGATTATTCTCTTTACGGAGGGATATCGCAAAATTCCTCTCATCTATACTCGCACAGGACGAGAAGAGCGATCATATTTTCCGATTAAGGTGAACCAAGCAGGTATGGTACCTATCATCTTCGCTGTATCACTCGTCACTTTTCCAGGTCTTATTGGACAATTTCTTGTCAACCGATCAGGTGGAAATGCTGCAACCATTGGTACATTCTTGGTAGAACATTTCAGTCTCAATAATCCTTCATGGTGGATGATTGGAACGTATTTCCTTCTCATTCTTGCATTCTCATTCTTCTACATTTCTATTGTATTCAACCCAACAGAAGTAGCAGAGAATGTTCAAAAGCGTGGTGGTTATATCCCTGGTATTCGACCAGGAACTCAAACAGCTGACTATCTTCAAAAGGTTTCATTTCGACTCAACTTCTGGGGTGGATCATTTCTTGCTCTCATTGCAGTATTTCCATATATGATTACCAAACTCAACAATCAATTTGGATTCATTGATGCTTCTGGTATGCAAGGCAGTCATATTGATTTTCTCATCTCTGGTGCGGGTCTCATCATCGTCGTTGGTGTAATTCTCGATATCGTAAGACGAATCGATACAGAGATTAAAAGTTTTGATTACAAGAAGTTCTACTAAACAAAGAATGAAAGACAAAATATTAAAACCCCAAGATAGTATCTTGGGGTTTTAATATTTTGTCTCAAAGAAGAAGGAAAAAAGACCTCCGAAGAGGTCTTAGAAAGATAACAGAAAAATGAGAGTCAATTCCAACGCGGAGAATACAAACGTTGAGCTCGACCATTTCCTTGTTCATCACGGAATTTTTCCGTTGGTACAAAAAATTTGCTCGTCCATGCATCTCTTCGTTTGATCCAATCATCAGAATTCAGACAATGAATACCTTGATCACGACGATGCTGATTGAACAGTTTTGTCAATTGTGACAGTGTCTGAAGATCATTCTCACGATCAGGAAAAAACGATGGAACTACACTGGCACTGATATTTTCTGCAAGCATTTTACTGCCCTCTATTTGTTGAAGATTATCCGAAATAATTTCGAGATTTTCTGATTATATATTTTCTTCTATCCTTTGCAATACTATTTATCTTTAGCAAGCCATTTTTCTACTTCGGACACAATTTGATCTCCTATATCACCCTCGATACTTTCCAATTCATCCTGAGTAAAGCGAGACAATACCCAATCAGAGACACTATATTTCTCATGACGTCCAATGCCAATCTTAAGCCTTGTAAAATCTTGCGTTCCAAGAAGTTTTTCAATGGATTTAAGTCCATTTTGCCCACCGCTTGATCCAGTATTCCTCAGACGAATTTTCCCAAAATCCATATCAATATCATCACTGAGAACCAGCATATTTTGAGGATCGATCTTATAGAAGTTAAGAAGACTCACCACGCTCTCCCCCGAGAGATTCATATAGGTGAGAGGTTTGAGGAGAAGCACTTTTTCTCATTGATATTCAGCAGTTGCGACCATTCACTTGTGGTGAGAATCACGAAACTCACTTGCCTTCAAGTGAGATGCGATTCGATCAAGGGCAATCCAACCTGCATTATGGCGAGTGGCAAGATACTCATTTCCAGGGTTTCCAAGTCCAACAATCAATTTCATAGAACAAACAATATACTTCGAGCATACACGAAGGAGTAAAAAAGCCAAGAAAAAACTCACTATTAGTGAGTTTTTATGCAGGTTCCGCTTCAAATGTTGCAAAGACATTCTCCAAGAGGACACGACGATCTCATGGATAAGAGAGATTCTCCCGAGCGAGAGCAATGCGCTCAAGATAATGATAGAGATGGACTTCTCGTACGCGAAACGTATTTCCCTCAAATGCAAGCGGACGAAAATCTGCCATAAGAGCACTATATTCATGCTCAATGGGCAGAATCGAGACAACTCCGTGACGAAATACTTCTCGAAGATTGAGACCAACATGGTCATCACTTACAAAGAGATCGAATCCATAGAGATCATTCTTTGTAATTTCTTTTGGGCTGTAGACACGATACTTGTATCCGAGGATATCAAAAGCCTTGATGAGCTCATCTCGTAATTCATCATTTTTCATAGAAATCAGAGTATAGAGCGGGATTTCTTTTTTGCTATACTCAGCAAAAATCCCCTCTTTCACTTCTTGTTTACGCTGAAGAAGGAGGGAAAACTCAAGTTTTTGAGCTGGACGGAGAAGATTACGTGCCATGGGTATTGATATTTGTATAGAGAGAGAATAACACATTTTTTTGATGGAAGCAAACTCTTGCCTTGACGATGAGTATTTCATACGGGAAAAAAGTGCTATTTTCCAAAAATCGATATACTCTTCTCATGCCATACACACATAAAAAGAGCGAACCTCCGCACAAAAAACGACATAAAAAACCAATTTCTCAGAAAAGATACTGAGAAAAAGGAGAAAAAAATGATACCTATTCGAAAAATACGAAAGTAGGAACTTTTGAAATGCGAAAAACCTCATGAATCATCAAGATAGAGTCCTGAGATAGTGTGATTATCCCATCGCATATGGCTGGAACAGCATCTACAGGCGATCTCGTGAAATATAGCTCACATATGTCGCGATTCAATACACTCCAATGAAGAGTTATATCGATCATTCGACGATTCAAGGACCAAACCTACGCCGAGGTCGTATCGAAGAATGAAAAAGGAATCTCCGTCAGACTTATCGAGAGCCTCTATAATATCAGTGTCCTCCTGCATAGCCCACCAGAAGTTCGTACTTCTTTGCATATTGGGGATATTATTCTCGTGCACACGTCCAAGGATCTCCTCCCACGATGAGTGAATTATATATCGCTCGTGTCAAAATGAGATAATCCTCTCCGTTTTGTTGATCTCCTCCTCGACCAGCATGCTCTGAATCGAACATTCGATCCACTCATTATTGAGAGTATCATTTTGCCAAATATGAAAGGTGAGTTGGTAAAGAGAGAAGATGTTCGCTCTTTGCCGGTAATCACGATAGATGGACTCGATGCAAAGGATCTCGATGATGCTATCAGCATCGAGCACACTGAGGGCGGGTGATGGCGGCTCGGCGTACATATTGCCGATGTATCAACCTATACTCCCCAATGAAGCCCACTTGATCGTGAAGCAGCTGATCGATGAACCTCGATCTATATTTCTGGTGGAGTGATCCCGATGCTCCCAGAAATCCTCTCGAATGATCATTGTTCTCTGAGTAGTGAGACCGACAAACTCACACTCTCAACATGGATGGACTATGATAAGAATGGAAAATTTATATCCATACGAATATCCGAGACGATCATTCGATCACTCTGGCGAGGTGACTATGATAGTGTTGGGCGATATATCGCTGCGAAACATCCAGAAGAAAAAGATACACCAAAATCGAAAGATGGTATACTGCCACCTACAGAAACCCACACTCTTCTGGGTGATTTCTACACACTCACACAACTTGTGAACACAACCCATGAAGAACTTGGGAAGCTAGAATTTGATACCAATGAACTCTCAGTAGGGATGGATGGCGCGGGAGAGATGAGCTTCTCAAAGCGGGATCGACACATTGCCCACCGCATGATCGAGACTGCCATGATCGAGGCGAATAGACATATTGCTAAATGGATGCACGATCAGGAGCTCATCGTACCATCTCGAGTACATCAGTGACCAAGTCCAGAAAAGATAGAAATCTACCTACGACTCGAGAATAGCACCGTGGGAGAATCACTCCAAAAGGAACTTCAACAATTGCCCGTTGATCGAGCTCGTATCAAGCAATTTCTCACTATTATTCGTGATCTTCCTGAGAGCGATATCCTAGAGCGAAAGATTCTCTCCACTCTCTCAAAGGCCTACTACACTACGAATACGAAGGGGCATTTTGGTCTGGCGCTTCCTCACTATATCCACTTCACTTCCCCGATTCGTCGCTATCCTGACTTGCTCGCTCATCGAATTATCAAAGAACACCTCCATTCAGATGGACAGAGATCCAGTCAATATATCAAGAAAATTGAAAAACTCCTCCTCATATCGAGTGAACGAGAACGTCGTGCTGTTGAGATCGAGCGAGCGGTATTTGATATTTATCGAACGCAATATTTTTCATCGAGGATCGGCAAGCAATATAGCGCACGTATCACATCTATACTCGCAAATGTCCTCTTCGTCGAGATCGATCCAGGGCTTGAGGTAAGTATATCCGGTGATTATTTCATCCCACAGGCCGATGGTGGAGCTATGATTGCTGGTATACACTATCACATCACTGATCGCATCAATATAGAAATCATCCATATCAATACACTCCTCTCACGTGTGGAAGCAAAACCCATCAAGCAACTATCTGTGTAATCTCTCATCTATGAGATATTTTCTTTTTATTATCTTCCTCTTTACAGCATCGATCCCCACCTATGCAGCTGGCACAAATATCGATCTGAACACTGCATGCGCACTACGAAGTGGATCGTATCCTTATAGTATCTCCTTCGCTCTCTGAGGAAAGGAAATAGTGAGTGACAAATGATTTATCATCACAAAAAACAGTATCTTTCTGGTACACCAAGGTCAAAGTGATCGATATTTGTCATTCTACGAATGTGAAGATGACGAAGCAAAACTCATCGACCGGAGAGAAATCTCCCCCAATCTCAATATTGATCGAGTCCTCCAAAGTACATTCATCCTCCTGAAAACTACCGAATCAACTCCTCTCACACTCTGATACTATAATAGAGAGAACAAAGAATTATTCGAAATAGAGAGTGCTAGACTCTTGCATCAAGCAGCCATCAAGAAATATCTACAATGATTCAAGCTCCAAGCGAGAATCACAAGTATCCGAGAGGGAAAAGTCCGAGTCGAAATATCACGAATCAAGAAATGAGATGGGATTATCTATCGATACGGAAAAAAGGTATTTGTTGTTGAATAAGTATTTATTGATATGAAAAAAAAAAGATTACCATCAAGTCACTTTCTGAAAAAGAAAGAAGAATGTACCAGAAAGAACTTCTCAAGCTCTACGATCCAGAGAACAAGAGAGTCAAAGAATACAAGATATCTTTTCGAGAGAGTAGCTTTGCCATCATCGCACTCTGTGATGAACAAATAGTTGGTGCAGTGAGGATTATCTCAGATATGTTTATGTGTGCTTGCATCATAGATCTCTTGGTTGATCCAGCCTTTCGGTGAAAATGAATTGGTAGGAAAATCATGGAAAAAACTATCAGTGTTTGTACGAAGAAGAACATCAAGAATATTGAACTCATAGCCGATCCAAACACGAGTTGGCTTCCTGGATTCTATGAACAATTCTGATTTGAACACTCAGAAAAGAATGGTTTATATATGTCACTGAAGAGAAATTAGCAAAATGAAAATCCTGTATCTCTCCAATACAGGATTTCAAGTAAACTACCAAACCTTCCAAAAAGGTTTTTTCTTCTGAGTAAGCTCTGTAACTGAATATAAGATATTATCTTCTTTTCCTATAAAAGCAGGAGGCTGTTCTATTCGTGTAATACTTTCTCAACCTTCATTCAGAGTATAACAAGCAGCGAACATAAAACCTTCATCTTGTGTTTTATCAAAAGCTCTTGCGATAATAGCATCAATCTTCTCACCATTCATATGGACAAAACCATCGAATACGATCACGCCAAAATCTGGTTTAGGATCCATGGTTTTTAAGATTTGCTCTGCCATAACCTGTCCTTCTTCAATAGTGTCTGTTAAACATCTTTTCAATTCCTTTTGTTCATCGAACTGGGTTATAACGAAGGGAATAAGTGGTCACCCATTATCCTCGATGGAGTCAATTCCATGATCGAGAGCAGCAAGAAGAAAATCAATAAATTGATCACTTTGCTTATTGATATCTGCCATATAGCCATATTAGAAATAATATATGTAATATACAATATAAATATAGTTATGTCAATAATTTTTTATTATACTCCAACGCCACATCTGAAATTATAAAAACACATTTTTATCTCTTTGCAATAAGTTCTGTATGAAGAAGTTGCACGACTCGTTCTTCTTCACTCTCATGTACTCAAAAAACAATCACCTTTGGTTCATCCGTTTGTACGACCGGCCCGAGATTGATGCGAGCTTTTGCGAGTATGCTCGTGATTTCTGCAAGAACTCAGACTTTGTTAATATTTTCTCATCCAGCAAAGAGAAGACTGTGAGAATTATGAGTGACACTCACCTCGGAGCCCTCATCTCATTCCCATTGTTTGAGTGCCTTTTGTAGCTGGCTACATATTGTATCGAATCGAGTATTTTCATGCTCTATTCCTTCTTTCTTATTCGTCGCAATCATAAGGTTGATATTGGTAGCATCCGAGGAATCATTGATGATCGAGCATCCTGCTTGAGCGAGAAAATTGGTGACAAATGCGAAGTATCCATCCCTATTCATAAAGTATGAATGAATGCGAAGTTTTCGTACACGGCGACTTTGTATGAATTGAATTCACTCAAGCGGATTTTCAGGTCAAGCCATATCTATGAGTGTCTCTTTCCCGCTGTCATTATAGACCTTCATGTAACCATTGTTACGAAAAATCTCTGGGGTAGCAGCTGCGCGATTGACAAATCCAGCGTCTGCACCAGCGGGATCGATCATCTCGAGAAGAAGCTTATAGCTGATATGAGTAAGATGCACAACGTCTTTGACTTTTCGCGGATCAGCTGAAGAAAGCGAAAAAAGTTTTTTAAGCATGAAGGCAACATTCTCTTCACTATAATGTTTTCTAATGGCAGCATAGAGATTACCAGCAGTCCAATCCGAATATCATCTTCCAACTCTTCAGAAAAGTCATCCCTCAAGATTGCCACTATAGCCAGGAACAAAAGCAACTCCATTGTTTTTGAGAGCATCCATAGCTCTTTGTGCAATATTTGTTCGAAGTGTTTCTATCGTTGCATTTTGCTTTTCTCCATACGTATTGATCCATCCTTGTTCTTTTTCCATGGCTCTGCTATAGAGTTGTGAGACGAGCATTTCTCACCATCCCATAAGAGAAAAGGTATTTCACTGATAACATATAGAATAATCATTTTCTTTGTTTGGTGATTGGTTAGTGATGATTGCATCTTCTACAGCAAGAGTCAGATATTCAAATTCCTGGGAGAATACTGCGAGAACCTCTGTCTTTTGATCATTTCCTACAAGTTCCTGCTCAAGTGATTTTATATAGAGGGATCCAAGTCGTTGTAGTGTTAGGATGGTGTTCACATCTTTGTGAGAGATTCCTTCTGCAATTTCTATAAGAAGATCTGTAGTATTCCACTGAGCACTTTTTTCTTTTGAGAGAGAATCTTTGAATGCTGAAAATACATAGATTCATCGATCTCCCGAAGCATGACGATCTTTGAGCATCGCAAGAGTCTGTCTCATCTGAAAGGAATCATCTCATCCGATTTTCTCAACTCGTATCGATGAATTTTTATAATGAGAAGAAGGTAATATGTCCATAATGTGTGAAATTAAATTTTTAAAAACCTCTCCATTTTTCGGAGAGGTTTGTGAAGAGCTCATGCATCACAAATAACCTATCCGATAGGAGAGGAAATTTTCTTGGTAATGATAGTATTTGCTTTATTCATAAACGGAGTATATGAATAAAGGATTCTGAAGTCAATTTTTTCTATTTACAAAAAAAATGTTTTACTTCACTCAGTAAAACATTTTTTTTGTCATCTTCTGCACTTCTTTCGTATTCATCCCTTTCGCGACCCAATCCCATGAAAGTATTGTCTCTAATTTTGGGATGAATCTTGGCAAAGATGCAAGATCAGGGGTCTGAATCTCAAAATGCAGATGGGAATGTGGATAATCTTTCTCTGGAACGCCACTTACACCGACTGTGCCGAGAATATCTCATCGAGATACCCGAGAACCTACTGGAACATCAGCAAGGGTCTGCAAATGTGAATAGAATACTACTTCTCACTTGTCTGTGAGGAGCCAAACTTGATTACCACGAAAGATATCAAGATTCATGGCTTGTTTGTCAGGAGTGAGCGGCTTCGATCGATCAATACGAGCAAAGTCACCCTCATCGAATTCGCTTACTTTGCGTAGGATATATCCATCATCGATAGCAGCAACAGGTGTACCAATATCCGCATAGACATCCCAACCATGATGAATACCATCCGTCGTATCAACACGGTATGGTCGTCAGGCTCCTGGAATAATATTCACTCAGAGCGGCACTCGATATCATGGCACAGGACTGAGATATTCACTGATTTCTCATCTACGATGAAGGATATCTTTGAGAAAGAAGATTTTTGCATTTATATCACGTAACTCTATCTCTCTCTGATATTTCTGAGCAATAAAACTCCCCATACTGACACCACTCTGTGAGAGAGTGACCGTTGCACCAGAGAGTGTATTGAGATCTTTTCTATACTGAGAGAGAATTTCTCGAAGAGCGAATGTAGTGAGAAATGTTGATCGTATAGCAAAATTATTTTCCGAAAGAACTGCAACGCTTCATGAAAATCAACTCTTGTCATTTGAGTGAAACACTCGTATACAGCTTCTATCTCTTGGGGTATAGCTCACGACCTGATAACTCTGTGTTTCATCTCGATACTCATCGAGTATTACCTTACTCATCGAACAATCAAACTGAATTTCTGAGTAATTTTGAGGAGAATCTATCGGCTTCCACAAAATCGCAAAGAGTGAATTTGCACCACTCATCTCAATTTCTTGATTGAGAAATTGCACTCAAGAATCTTGTATCTCCCATGGTTCTGCAGTGACAGAGCGAGAAGATCCGAAGATAAATCGATTTGATCCAGCAAACTGATCCTCACGAGCAAGAACCACAACTGAGAGGATCAATCCTATGATAGAAATACCGTAGAGAACAACTTTGTGAAAAGACATAGTCTACATGTGTTGAGGAAGTGGAATAGCCAAGAGTGCAAAGAGTGTGCGAAGATGCTCATATGATGCTTGTACAAGACTCAATCTCCATGCTTTGAGGTTCTGGTCATTCTCAGTCGTGATCTTGCCACTATGAGAATAGAAGGCATTGAACGTACTCGCAAGAGCATATACTTGAGTTGCAAGTATATGTGGTTTGATACGACTATGAGCATCTGTGATCGCCTTGAGACTCTCAGCAAGCACGAGAATGAGTTCACGATCATATGGTGAGATCATCTCTGACGCGAGTATATACTTAGCTGATACATTGCCAGCTTGCCTGAGTATCTCCTGAGCTCGCACAGAGGCATACTGAATATATGGCCCACTATTTCACTCGAGTGCTGTTGCTTTCTCGGTATCGAAGACGATATCCTTCTCTCGATCTTGTGAGAGATATGCGTACTTCACAGCGCCCACAGCAATAGCATGAAGATCTTCATCTGAGAGGATACGATCTTTTTCCTTCAAGACCGATGCAACACGATCGAAGGCATCATCTATGAGGGTCTCAAGACGTATGATATTCCCTTTTCTCGTACTCATTGCACCATCTTTGAGTCGCACTGTTCCATTCCCAGCATGAAAAAAATCTACTCCTTCAAGAAGTTCTGGCCAAGCAAGCTGAGCAATAGCAAATATTTGTCGAAAATGAAGTGATTGGCGTATATCAGCAAAATATCAAATTGCCGTAGGGTTCCAGCCATTCGTGAGTCGATATTTAATACTTGCTATGTCAGAAGTGGTATAGAGCATAGCTCCATCTTTCTTCTGGATGATAGTCGATGGAAGCTTGAATGATTCATCAAAAACAACACCAACACTCCCATCTTCATTTTTCGTAGCGATCCCTTTTTGAAGAAGCTCATCTACGATCATCTGCATCGTGTACTGAAGTGGTGGAACACTTGTAAAGGTTGTATTAATAGCGGGAATTCATTGATAGAAGCTCTCACCAATATGATAATCACACTTCACTCCAATGATATCCATCATACGGTTCGACTCTTGAGTCGTATAATCTGTGAATTCCCTCCAGAGTTCAACATGATAAGGATTTCCTTTTGATAATTCCACAAAGGCATCGCGGCATTCCTGATCTATTTCAGGATTGGCTTCTGTATCCGCCGTGATCTTCACATAGAGATGAAAAAGATGATCGATCGGTGATTTTTCAAGTTCTTCTCGATTTCCATATTTTTCAAATGCGACTATGAGTTTCCCGAAGATACCACCCCAATCACCAAAATGGGAATCACTCGTTACACGACCACCGAGAAACCGAGTCATCTCAATCATAGACTGCCCAAGTGTTGGAGTACAGAGATGTCCAATATGAGCAGGTTTTCAGACATTCAACCCAATATAATCAATAATCGTATGAGTATTAGCAAGTATGGTCTGAGGAACAAGGTGAAGAGAATCTTCTGCAAGAACTCGAACCCCTTCAGTCGAGAGGACAATATTCACGTATCCACCAATTGTTGAGAGAGATGCAACCAAAGAATGTTGTGCAAGTAAACCTGCTATATTCTCGGCACAGACATTCGGAGGTATACCATGAGATTTTGCGAGTGCAAAAACATTGAGCATAATATCTCCATGCTCTTTCTTTGGCGGACGACCACTGGTAATGAGTGATATATCCACAGAAAGTGAGGAAAGGAGTGAATCAATGAGTTTTTGCATATTTTTAAGAAAGATAATATGAGAAATGGCTTATTTTTCAAGCGCAATTCGTATGCAAATTGAGTACAAGACTCAAAAATTGTACAGATTATGCATACAGCGAATAAAAAAAATGTTTTTTGATTTCTTTTTTAAGAAATCCTTTATGAATAAGAAAAATAAACTATATTTTCTATATCAAGCATACTATATTTATTTGTCTACAGGAGAGCTGTGCATTTTTTCTCATAATTTGCTAAGATACATGTGTCGGGAACAAATACACAAATACTTCCCTGAAAACAAATTAACATTCGTATTGCTGTGCGAGACGGGATATCATACGCCATATGATACAACCCTATATACAAATATCATACCAATATAAATACGGTAACCTGAAGTTTCTATAACTCTCAGAGCCATATCATTGCAATTTATGCAAACTGAGTATTTCAGGCCTCGAGTCTGAATACCAAAAAACAGAGAAGGGTGAACTTAGCTCTGTATAAACTAAACTACCCAAGCTCAGCAATATAAAGCCCTGGCCGGCAAACAAATTTATCGACTCTGGTCGAGCCTCAACTAATACCTACGGGTAGAGTGCTCCAGAGCGAATCATACTAATCTGGAACCACATCTACCAAGACAGGTCCAGATTTTTTTATGCCTAAAAACCCTCAATATAATTGAGGGTTTTATTCATCTTCTTTTTCTTCTGGATAGAGCGTCCAACCATCTCATCCATACAAAGATTCAGCCTTCTGAACATGCTCTTCATGCATCGCACCAACAAGTACGTGTAGTGTCTCTTGTGAATTACCCCTACGGTCACATACGTTGTCTCTATCCACAAGAGTATGTAACCATTGATAGTATTCTTGCCTCTGGCAAAAAGCTACATATTCTGCACTCCTCCATAATGTGAGAATCTTTTTTGTATCAAGCTTGCTACGAAGATTATTCAAGAGTGGATATCACTCATATCACCTCGATCATTTGCAGAGTTCTTGATGAGTGAGCAGATAGGCCATCATTTGCTCAACTTCTCAAATATATGAATCAATCTGAATTTTTTGTGTACGAACCTTTTTAAAGAATGATTCTGCCTGTCGACTCAATTGTCGCATTTCTAAAAAAAGATCATCGTGCATATGAATACCAGAGAGCATGAATGCCATTCTGAGCTTCTCTCACTCATCAAGATGTCATCCATGACGACCAAGATCATCGTACGCATTTGATCACTCTTCTCAATCTCAATTCTTGAGCATAGATATATCTATAATAGAATTATATTATAGATATATCTACAGATATGTAAATATAAAAAGAAGCGTTGTATTTTTGGAGATATTCTCTATACTCAATCTCACTTTTCTCACTTTTTCTCTATGGAACTCAAACAAGAACTCCAGAAATCACTCGAACATCTTAAGAATGAATTTGCAAAACTGCAAGTAGGACGTGCCAATCCAGCTATTATAGAGTGAATCACCGTTGATGCATATGGTTCTATCCAACCACTCAAGAGTCTTGCGAACGTCGGTACACTCGATGCACAAACCCTCTCAATCCAACCATGGGATAGATCACTTCTTCGTGCTATCGGCAAAGGAATCACTGACTCAGGTATCGGACTCAATCCACAGGACAATGGTGAAACGATCATGATCAAGATTCCACCACTCACCACTGAGCGGAGAGCTGAGCTCGCAAAGGTGGCGAAGCGCCTCGCAGAAGAAGCAAAAGTCGCCATCCGTAGTATCCGTCAGGATGCTATCAAACATCTTGAAATAGACAAGGATGCTATGAGTGAGGATGCACTCAAATCAGGCAAAGAGGATATACAGAAATCAATCGATGAAACCATCAAATCGATCGATGAACTCACGAAAACGAAAGAAGCGGATATTATGAAGATATAATCCTCGCAAAACATATAAATCCTCCAGAAATGGAGGATTTATAGTTTTTGATATGCAATGTTGGATTTTTAGGACTTGTAATCACTACTTTTTGTAGTAATAAAGAGCCTCCAAGACTTTTTTACCTATATCTTCTGGGTCATCGAGAGTGGCTTCGTACATTTTTTCAGAAAGAATACCACCACCTTTTGTGTAAGACCTAGCGACTTCAATATTGCTCAACTGGTTTTGCCGAATAACTTCGGCATGTAAGCACTTTTTTACAACACTCATCCATGTTTTTAACTGTAATTGTGTCTCTATAACATCATGCACCGCGTCAGCCTGAACGTCTATACTGTTGGCTAAATCAAACGATCTGAGTATAGCGTAACCAATATCTGAGGGTGTACTTTCGATACTAAGACGCTCAAAAGGAGTATAGTAAGAGCTATGCCCCTTAATATTTTGAACATAGGGAGCAAAATAAATTTTCTCCCTATGTGCAAGTATTTGAACGAAAAGCCTCATAAAAAATATTTGATATGTAGCATAGTAAGTATATCTCTAAAAAATCAATTACGAGATTATCACAATACAATCTCTCCAATCGCTTTCTCAACCTTCATCGCATCAAATCGATAAGTAGAATGCTGTATGTCAATGAGATCAGCTTCATATAATTTTGTTCATCGCTCTGTAAGTGTTCATTTCATATCATCACTCAGATAAATATATTCCCCTCACTTCACACTAATATCATCCGAGAATCCGTCAGTCGAAGACTGCAAGCTATTCGCAAGGACGATATCGAACGGTCGTCCAATGTATCACTCAAGTATACGTATGCAATCATCAGCCGATAGTCCTTCCGCTTCTCATCACTTGTTCGTAGGATTCATCACCAGCACGAGCTTTGCAGAGTGTTGTACTATCCACTCCTTCATTCAATCAACGATAAAATTCGCAACGATGGAAGTATAGATATCACCAGGTGTAATGATAATATAATCTGCATTGTGCGTAAGAGATGGGATACTTGGATGCATCTTTGCATCTTTTGAGTCGTCCATCAACTCAAGCTTGTCTATCGGTCCAGTGTAGAGTTCAGGGTGGTTCGATATAGTATCTTGGGTCTTGATGATCTGACCATCACGAGTAATTGCTTGGATGAGAGCCTTATCACATGTTACCGGAATCACCTGCCCATCCACGTCGAGAATATCATGCATAGCACTCATAACACTCTCGAGTGAATAATCATAAGCAGAGAATAAACATGCCATAAGCAAATTTCATCGCTTGTATCATTCCACCTTCTCAGCATCAATGGTTATACTTTTATCAAGAATATTCTCATATTTTTTCTCGATTTCTACTCGTCTGTTCGGAGAAATACCACGAAGTCAGTCAATATAATCCCTCAGGGTAAGATCGTGTAATATCGTATCTATATTGAGTACTTCTTCCATAGATGTCTCAAGATCTGCAACATTCTCAGCTCATGACAATACATAGAGTGGGCGGCGCAGATCGCCAGGTGGTGGAAGATGCACTCAAAGATATCGATCAAATACTTTCATAAGCTTACCGGTCGTTCTCCCATCATCACTCATACTCACAATAGATGTGAGTTGCAAAGAAGGATTATTCTTCCGAAGATTTTTCAACGAACGGAGCAAATAGGATTGACCATTCCCTCCACCAATAGTAACAATATGCATAAGATTTTTTGAGTGGACAGATTATAGCTATATTTCAGGAACCAACAACTGAAGAAACCAATAAAAAACCCTCATTTCTGAGGGTTTTTTATTATTCTGCAGCTGGAGCTTCAGGAGAAGCTTCTTCTGTTTTTTTCTTTCGAGGTTTCTTTGCTGGAGCTTCTGAAGACTCAGCTGATGCTGGAGCTTCTGAAGTTGTATCTGCAGTAAGAGCCTTGATAGAAAGACCAATTCTCTTTGCATTTGGATCAAAAGTAATGATCTTTGCTTGGAGATTCTCACCAACTGGGATCTTGTCTTCGATATTCTCGAGGAGCTCATCTGGGATCTCAGAGAGATGAATCAAACCTGATACACCACCTTCAAGAGCCATGAATACACCAAATTGAGATACACGAAGTACTGGTGCGTTGACAACATCACCAACCTTATATCGTTCTGCAAGACCTGCCCAAGGATTTGGCTTGAGACGCTTTGCAGAGAGTGAAATCTTGTCAGAATCCACACCGATAACTTGAACCTTGATTTTATCGCCTGGCTTTGCAAATTTTTGAGGATTTGCAACATGTCCCCAATCAATCTCAGAAACGTGTACAAGACCTTCAAGACCGTCGAATGTAACGAAGAGTCCATAAGTAAGAATACCTGAAACCACACCTTCAACCACATCACCAATCTTGAGATTCACAAGAGCTGCTGCTCGTTGTTCCTCAATAGCTGCCTTCTCAGAGAAGATAATCTTCTTACCATCGTTATCTACATTGATAACACGAACCTTAAATGGCTTACCGATAAGCTTGTTAAGATGCTCGAGAATTCGCTCTGGATTTGCACCCTCAACACGAGGATAGTTCACTGGAGTGAGCTGAGATACTGGGATGAACCCCTTAATACCATCAAGATCGATAAGAAGACCACCCTTGTTTGCTTCATTTGGAATCACCGTAATGATTTCTTTTGTATCAAAATTAGAATGAAGCTTCTTGATGAGTTTCTGTTGACTTGCCTTTCGAAGAGAAAGATGGATCAATCCAGAATGTCGATCATCACCAATAGCAATTGCCTCGATAAGATCACCAGCACTAATAATAGAGATATCATCCGTCGATGAAGTCATATGAGCACCAGCAATAATTCCAGTAAATTGACCATCACAGAGGTCAACAAGGATCATACGAGGATTAGCCTGAAGAACAGTACCAGAAACAATTTCACCAAAAGTTGGTGGATTGATCATTGGAACTCCTTCCATTACATTGGATTCTGACATAAAATTACAATAATAAAAAGTAAAAAGTAAACTTGTAAAAAAACTGTGCACTTGTCTTTTTACATAAAAATTTTCCTCAAAATTGAGGATGAACAGTAACAAACATTCGCATGGGGCGGACGATGGGACTCGAACCCACGACCTCCAGAGTCACAATCTGGCGTTCTAACCGACTAAACTACGCCCGCCATATATACAAAGAATGCACCGTTAGTATAGAGAAAATGAGATTTTTGCAAGTTTTTCTCTCTGAAAAATGTATGTTACTTTCCTCGTCTTGACAAGAGTATCGTACAGACTACAATCACTATGATTTTAGATCTTAAAAACAAAGATCTATCGAGGGTTGGAATCCTTGAGAAAGAAAGTCACAGAGTGTTTCTCTCGGAAGAAGAGAAAAGCTTGGGTGGAACCGTCCAGATTCGCTGGACCCCAAGGCCTGATATGATTGTCTGGTCTTTTTTTCTGCCTGAGAAATGAAGATAATTCAAACAAGAATATATTCTTCATATATAATTTATGAAAAAAATTTCAGATAAGGTCGTTACTGATAATGGCTATAGAAAAGTTCATGAGTGCATCTATGAACTTCAATGATGAAGAAATGCAAATTTTCTCATCTATGGAAATTCGTGAGAAGCTGATGCTGTGTCAGTACTTGCAAGAACAAAGGAAGGAGACTTCATACTCATAGATGAATACCGGGTATGACCAGAGAAAATAGTCCGATCATGCATACTTGGAGGACACGAATCATGACAGACAATGGAAACATCAGCAAGACATGAGCTGGAAGAAGAGATTGGTGGGATAGGATGAGAACTATACTTACTAGGAAAAACCATACTCTCCCCTTACATGTTCGGTTATTCCCATATGTTTCTTGCAAATAACATTGTTTACTCTCAACATCAAAAACTCGAGTTGTGAGAGGAAATCACCCCAGTAGTACTTTCTCAAAATGAATTGGAACTACAAATATTTTCATGAAAAATTGAATGTAGTACAACAATAAGTCTCTACTTTCTCGCAAAAGAGAAAACCAAGAATTTTACTTGTTTTGAGTTCTAAAGTATGAAAAAAATTTCAGAAGAAATAGTTGTTGATAATGGATGGAGAAAGGTCTATCGTACTTATTATAGAGATACTCATGGGGAAATAATCGATATGCTCACCTATGGAAATTCTCAAGGTGATGGTAATGGGGCGATGATCATTGCACTCACAAAAGAGAAAAAAATTATTCTCCTCAAAGAGTTTCGATATGGTCCAGAGCGGTATATGTTCAATTTTCCCGCTGGATCAACAGATGCGAATGAATCATCAAAAGAGACTGCCATAAGAGAATGCCTCGAGGAGACTTGATATTCCGGATCTTACTGCATTCAAATTGGATCCTGTATAAATAACTACTATATGCGAGGCAATCTCCACTTTTATTTCATGAATGAAGTGGAAAAAAGCAAAGATCAAAATACACATCTCGGAGAGGATATATCTCTCTGAGAATATACACTGGAAGTATTCGAAAATATGATTACCAATGGTACAATTATCTGCTCATATACGGTCCATGCATACTTTCTCGCAAAAGAACGAACGAAAAACTTTACTTGTTTTGAATTCTAAAGTATGAAAACATCGACTATCACCCTAGAATCACTCCAACATGAGATTGAGATACTCAGAGCTCGTAACAAACGAGTAGAAGCAGAAAAGGCATGGGAAAATTCATGGCAGAGAAAAATCAGTATTCTTGCACTCACATACATACTTATGTTACTCGTCTTCTTCATGCTCAAGAATCCCCATCCATTTACTAACGCGATTATTCCTACTCTAGGATACCTCCTCTCCACACTCACATTCTGAGTACTCAAAAAACAGTTTCTCAAAAATATTTAACTTTTCACTTTCACATATATGTCACTCGATATGCAAACACTCGTTGCACATGCAAAAAATAAATGATTTGTCTACGCTGGTTCAGATATCTATGGTGGTCTTGCAAACTCCTGGGATTATGGACCGCTTGGATCAATCCTTAAAGAAAATCTGAAAAATCTCTGGATCAAAAATTTCGTTCAAGAGAGACGAGATATGACGCTTCTCGATGCAGCTATTCTCATGAACCCTCAAGTTTGGGTAGCATCAGGGCATGTTGGTGGTTTCAGTGATCCACTTGTTGATTGCAAAAGCTGTAAATGACGTTTTCGCGCAGATAAAATCATCGACGGATATATCGAGGATATTTTAAATAATGATGAGTACTGGGATGCAAGTCATTCGAAGGCAAAAAGAATCGAGGATCTTATGGTTGAGTTTAAAAAAGCGGGGGTGCAGGTAGACAACTTTATCTCAGAATCATGGTCCCCTGAGAAACAAATTGAATTTCTTAATAATGCTTACTATCGTCTTGAAGATAAAAAGCAATATGTGATGTGTCCAAATCCAAATTGTGATACGCAAAAATCACACGTACCTGAGTGGGGGAAGATACAGAAATTTAACCTCATGTTTCGAACATTTCAGGGTGTTACAGAAGATTCAACTGCTACTATCTATATGCGTCCTGAAACAGCACAGGGAATATTTGTAAATTTCGCCAATATTGCACGTACCTCACGTAAGAAAGTTCCTTTCGGAGTTGCGCAAGTCGGTAAGGCATTTCGAAATGAGATCACTCCAGGAAACTTCATCTTTCGAACTCGCGAATTCGAACAGATGGAAATAGAGTATTTTTGTGAACCAGAGTCAATCGCTCCAGGAAAACACTTAGAACATCATGCGCTTTGGAAGCAAGCTTGCATGAGTTTTCTTACCAACACCCTCGGAGTCCAATGAGGGAATCTCAGACTCCGTGATCACGAACAAGATGAACTATCTCACTATAGTGCTGCTACTACAGACATTGAATACAAATTTCCATTCGGTTGGTGAGAACTCTGGGGTATCGCTGACCGTACCGATTTTGACCTAAAAGCACACATGGCTGAGTCAAAACAAGATCTTGCATATTTTGATCCGTATACAAATCAAAAATATATACCATATGTAATTGAGCCCTCTGTTGGTCTCACGAGACTCTTTCTTGCAGTTCTCGCAGATGCATACACCGAGGTTGAAAACGAAGAAGGAAGTAGGGTGATTATGAAATTCGCTCCTCAAGTCGCTCCGATCAAGGTAGCCATCCTCCCACTCGTGAAGAAACTCTCTGAGAAAGCTATCGAGATATTTGACCTCCTCTCTCCTCATATGCAATGTGAATATGACGAAGCTGGAACAATTGGCAAGAGATATCATCGCATGGATGAGATTGGTGTTCCATTCTCGGTTTGTATTGACTTTGAACACACAGAAAATGGTGAGGTGACTATTCGTCATCGTGATAGTGGAGAGCAAGATGTTGTAAAAATCGAAGATCTCGTGAGTTGGCTCAAAGCAAAAGGTTGTTAGATAAAAAACGAGTCTAAATGACTCGTTTTTTATTGAAAGTTCTGAACATTCCTATCCATTTCCCCCTGAAGTTGCTGAACTCGATCAACAATATACCGACCAACTTCGTAAGACATTGGAACTCTCAAAAGAAGAATTTTATGCCTCTTTGACATATGCAATGAATCATTATATCGTTTCGGCTTGAGAGGGAGCAATATATGAAACTTTCCGTATATTATTCCCCGAGGAGATATTTCTTCGAAAGCAGTAATATCAACTGATCATCTTGAAAATCTCAAGAGACGAGTCGGTGTTATTACACATGAAACTGCATGGAAAAATAGCGCAATGCTTCAAAAAGCTGATAAAAAAGCACTTCATACACCTATACTAATCATAGTAATTTCTAATGATGATTCTGGAAGAACAATAGTTCAATTCACAAAAAGAACTCAAAATATCATTATTACTACGCAAAGATTCAAAATACTTACGTATTTAATGGTATTCGGGACTTCAAAAGACGCTATTATTTTCTCTCCGTTCAATATCTCAGAAATTTGCAAAGGTACCTCAGGAATTTGAGGGAATAATTGAAGGGAAACGGGAGAAAGAATATCTTGACTGCTCATGTGAATAGAAATTTTTTTTACTCTACCATATAATCTTCTTTTGTGCAAATTCTGCAAAAAAGTATGCCGATAGAACTATGTACTCATTTTTCATAATTTAAGATAGGGTCTAAACCAGTTGACGGTAATCCGTTACCCCATAAAATGGCTCTATGGA
>ERZ724510.276-NODE-276-length-29503-cov-5.440505_pt1 | contig 29503 bp, 27 predicted proteins | sample MGYA00376043_ERZ724510 | MGnify/ENA primary metagenome ERZ724510 (study PRJEB28724, sample SAMN07190888) | wastewater metagenome | isolation source: influent of sewage treatment plant in Hong Hong | place: USA: Christiansburg, Virginia | collected 2016-03-01 ... | reverse complement strand
TTGGGCGATTTCCTTGGAGGTGGTGGTGGGCTTGGAAGCCTTCTTCAGCTCTTCGATCAGGGCGGTGACAGCCTTGTCGATGCCGCGCTTCAGGTCCATCGGGTTCATGCCGGCGGCCACGTACTTCATGCCTTCGCGCACGATGGCTTGAGCCAGCACGGTGGCGGTGGTGGTGCCGTCGCCAGCGTTGTCAGACGTCTTGGAAGCAACTTCCTTGACCATCTGCGCGCCCATGTTTTGCAGCTTGTCTTTGAGTTCGATTTCCTTGGCCACGGACACACCGTCCTTGGTCACGGTGGGAGCGCCGAAAGAGCGTTCCAGAACCACGTTACGGCCTTTAGGGCCCAGGGTGACCTTGACCGCGTTGGCCAAGACATTCACGCCTTCAACCATGCGAGCGCGGGCTTCGCCGCCGAAAATTACGTCTTTTGCTGCCATGAGAATTTCTCCGGAATCAGTTAAATAAGGAAATGCGGGTGCTGGCGGAAATTACTTTTCCACCACGGCGAACAGGTCATCTTCCTTCATGACCAGCAGCTCGTCGCCAGCGATCTTGACGGTTTGGCCGCTGTACTTGCCGAACAACACGCGGTCGCCAACCTTCACGGTCAGAGCCTTGGTTTCGCCCTTGTCATTGGTCTTGCCGGGGCCGACAGCCAACACTTCACCTTGATCGGGCTTTTCAGCAGCGCTGTCAGGGATGACGATGCCAGATGCGGTCTTGGTTTCGTGTTCCACGCGCTTGACGATGACGCGGTCTGCCAGAGGACGAAGATTCATGGTGACTTCCTTGAAATGGGTGATAAGTAAATACAGGAGCGCCGTGCATCAAGCACGTGTGGCGCGCTGTGGAGCAGGTGTTAGCACTCAACCCCAACGAGTGCTAATGATACGGGCATTTGTTTGGAATTCAAGAGCCGCCCTGATGAGCTCAGGGCAAACACGGGGCTGACGTGCAACACTCGGGGCCATGTCTTTTGATCCTGAATCTGCTGCATGGGCCGAAGCTGCCCTGCAAGCTTTTGACCAAGTCGTTCAGTCGCAGAGCGATTTCCGCAGCCGCCCCGGCCAGCGGCTGATGGCCGCCGAAGTGGCGCGTGTGTTCAGCGCCGCCGACTTGGGCAAGCCCGATAAAAACGCCAGCGCCGCCGATGACGACACCGCCAGTGCTGACGACGAACCCACCCGAGCCATCGCCGTGATCCAAGCGGGCACGGGCGTGGGCAAGTCGCTGGCGTACTGCGCCCCGGCGATTGCCTTGGCGTTGGCACGCGGCACGCGGGTGTTGATCTCGACGGCCACGGTGGCGCTGCAAGAGCAATTGGTCAGCAAAGATTTGCCCCGGTTGGCGGCGCAAATGGCGCAGCCGTTTCGCTTTGCGCTGGCCAAAGGGCGCGGGCGCTACGTCTGCAAGCTCAAGCTGAACCAGCTCGCAGGCGGCACCGCTCCTGACCCCGACGACCTGTTTGCCGACGAAGAACCCGAACCCAGCCGCCGCCGTCCGCAAGACACCGAAGCGCGGGTGCAGTTTTACGCCAGCATGGCGCGCGACTTGGCCAGCGGCGCGTGGCTGGGCGACCGCGACACCCTGGAAACCCCGCCCGAACCTGAGCTGTGGCAGCCCGTGGCCGCCGAATCGCGCTCGTGTACCGGCAAGCACTGCCCGCAGTTCAACGAATGCACCTACTACGACAAGCGCAAAGAGCTGGTGGGTGCGCAAGTCATCGTCGCCAACCATGATTTGCTGCTGTCATCCTTGGGCGCGCGGCTCCTGCCGGAGCTGGACAACTGCCTGCTGGTGCTGGACGAAGGCCACCATCTGCCCGGCATTGCGCTCGACCAATTTGCCTGCGCGATGGACTTGTCGCGCACCGGCTGGGTCGATAAATTGGCCACCCGCGTGCAGCGCATCGGCGGGCTGCTCAACGTCTCGGACGTGAGCGATGTGCCGCGCTTGGCCGCGCAGCTCAAGCAAACCTTGCTCGATTTGTCGCGGCTGGTGATGGATGTCTACGCCGACACCTTGAGCGTGCAAAAAGACAGCCGCCACCCCGCCCGCGCCCGTGCGTCCAAAGGCGAACTGCCCGCCGCGCTGGACGAGCCGCTGCGCCTGCTGGCCGTCACCGCTGAAAGCTTTTTGGCTTGCGCCAGCGCCGTGGCGCAAGCCCTGCGCGCTGAGATCCGCGACAAGCCCGACGAGGCGCGCCGCCTGTCCACCCTGTACGCGCAAATCGGCATGTTGGCCCCGCGCTTGGAAGATGTCCACGGCACCGCGCAACTGCTGTTGCACAGCCCCGCCGACCCGGCCCACGATGCGCCTGTCGCCAAGTGGTTCACTTGCGAAATGGACGGTGACTTCATCGCCGTCAAAGCCCACGCCAGCCCGATCTTGCCGGGGGCCACGCTGCGGGCGCGGCTGTGGTCGGGCGTGCGCGGCGCGGTCATCACCTCGGCCACGCTGACCAGTTGCGACCGCTTCGACTTCTTCTTGAAAGAAGCCGGGTTGCACGGTGACCCTGCCGCCGCCACGCTGGAAGTGAGCAGCCCGTTTGACTACGCCACCCAAGGCCGCTTCATCACCTCAGAAACCGTGGCCGACCCGAAAGAAGCCGCCCGCTTCAACGCCGAAGTGGCGCAGGCGCTGATCCGCGACTTGGGCGAGGTGCGCCACGGCGCGCTGGCGCTGTTCACCTCGCGTGAGCAGCTGCGTGTGGCGGTCGAGGCGCTGTCGCCCGAACTGCGCGAGGTGGTGTTGGTGCAAACCGAGCTGCCCCGCGCCGTGTTGTTGCAGCGCCACCGCGAGCGAGTGGCAGCGGGCGGGGTGTCGGTGATTTTTGGGATGCAGTCGTTTGGCGAGGGGCTGGATTTGCCCGGCCAACTGTGTGAGAGCGTGTTCATCGCCAAATTGCCGTTTGCGCCGCCGGATGATCCAGTGGGCGAGGCCCGCGCCGAATGGCTGCGCGCCGTGGGTCGCGACCCGTTCAGCGAATTGGTGGTGCCCGCTACCGCGATTCGGCTGGCGCAGTGGGCGGGGCGGGCGATTCGCACGGAAACCGATCAAGCCTTTGTCTACTGCTACGACCGCCGCCTGACGCGCACCAGCTACGGCAAGCGGCTGCTGCAAGGGCTGCCGCCGTTCACCGTGGTGCGCCACGACGCGCAGGGGCGGGTGGTTTAGCAGCAGCGTTGGCGGCGCGGCGGGTTACAAAATCTCGGCCAGCATACGATCCACGCCTTGCTGCCACGGCGGCAGCGTCAGGCCGAACGTGGTTTGCAGCCGCGTGGTGTCGAGCCGCGAATTGGCCGGGCGGCGCGCTGGCGTGGGGAAGGCGCTGGTGGGCACCGGCGCGATCTCGGTGACGCTGAGCGGGCGCTTGCCACGCGCGGCGGCGATCACATGCTCGGCGTAGCCGTGCCAACTGGTGCTGCCGCTGGCGGTGAGGTGATACACCCCGGCGCTGTGGTCGGTGCGGCTGACTTGGCGTATCAAGTGCGCGCTGACATCGGCCAGCAAATCGGCCCCGGTGGGCGCGCCGATTTGGTCGTTGATCACGGTCAGGCGCTCGCGCTCTTGCGCCAGCCGCAGCATGGTTTTGGCGAAGTTGCCGCCGCGGGCGGCGTAGACCCAGCTGGTGCGCAAGATCAAATGGCGCTCGCAGTGCTGGGCGATGAGCTGTTCGCCCTCCAACTTGGTGCGGCCATAGGTGTTGAGCGGGCCGGTGGCGTCGTCCTCGCGCCAAGGCTGATCACCGCTGCCGTCGAACACGTAGTCGGTGGAGTAGTGCAGCAGCCATGCGCCCAGCTTTTGCGCTTCTTGCGCCAGCACGGCGGGCGCTAAGGCGTTGAGGGTGCGGGCCAGCTCGGGTTCGCTTTCGGCCTTGTCCACAGCGGTGTGGGCGGCGGCGTTGACGATGACGTTGGGGCGCACTTGCCGCACCGTTTCCGCCAGCGCATCAAGCTGACTCAAGTCGCCGCAATGGGCGGTGCTGGCGCGATCTAACGCCACCACACGGCCCAAGGGTGCGAGGCTGCGTTGCAACTCCCAGCCGACTTGACCGTTTTTGCCCAGCAGCAAGATGGTGAATGGCGCGGCGCTCATGCGGCAGACCCGTCGGTGTACTGCTTGCGCACCCAGTCGCGGTACGCGCCGCTTTGCACATGGGCGACCCAGTCCGGGTTGTCCAAGTACCACTGCACGGTTTTGCGGATGCCGGTGTCGAAGGTTTCGGCAGGCTTCCAGCCCAGTTCGCGTTCCAGCTTGCGCGCGTCGATGGCGTAGCGCCGGTCGTGGCCCGGGCGGTCGGTGACGTAGGTGATCTGGCTGGCGTAGGGCTGGCCGTCGGCGCGCGGGCGCAGCTCATCAAGCAGGGCGCAGACGGTGTTCACGATGTCGATATTCGGCTTTTCGTTCCAGCCGCCCACGTTGTAGACCTCGCCCAGTTGCCCGGCTTGCAGCACGCGGCGGATGGCGCTGCAATGGTCTTTGACGTAGAGCCAGTCACGGATTTGCATGCCGTCGCCATACACCGGCAGCGGCTTGCCCGCCAGGGCGTTGACGATCATCAGCGGGATCAGCTTTTCAGGAAAGTGGTACGGCCCGTAGTTGTTGCTGCAATTGGTGGTGAGCACCGGCAGGCCGTAGGTGTGGTGGTAGGCGCGCACCAAGTGGTCACTGGCGGCCTTGCTGGCGCTGTAGGGGCTGTTGGGCTCGTAGCGGTGTTGTTCGGTAAAGGCCGCGTCGCCTGCGCCCAGCGAGCCATAGACCTCGTCGGTCGAGACGTGCAAAAAGCGGAAGTCCGCCTTGGCCTGCGCGTCCAAGCCACCCCAGTAGGCGCGCACCGCCTCCAGCAGGCGGAAGGTGCCGACGATGTTGGTCTGGATGAAGTCTTCTGGCCCGAGGATGGAGCGATCCACATGGCTCTCGGCGGCAAAGTTGACGATGGCGCGCGGGCGGTGGGTGGCAAGCAGCTCGGCCACCAGCGTGCTGTCGGCGATGTCGCCGCGCACAAAGAGGTGGCGCGGGTTGCCCTGGGTGCTGACCAGGGTTTCGAGGTTGCCCGCGTAGGTGAGTTTGTCCAGATTCACCACCGGCTCGTCGTTCAACGCCAGCCAGTCGAGCACGAAATTGGCACCGATAAAGCCGGCACCGCCTGTCACCAAAATCATGGGAGTTCTCGCTTGTTCAAAAAGGGCGGCTGCGTGCGCCCGGGGTTGTGAATTGATTATCTACGCGCCTCTTCGGCGACCAATTAGGCGGTGCAGCCTACACCTGCGGGCGGGCCGGGGGTAGAGTCCGCGCAACTGCCCGCACCGCCCGCGTTGCGCCGATTTTTCTTCTAGACCGAGGCTTTTATGGCTCAAGAATTGCCCCCCACTTCTGCTTCTTCTGCCCCTTCCGCTGCTGATACCCAGCCGCCTGCGACTTCGGTGTTCACCACGCCGATCTTGCCGGGTTTGCCCGGTTTGCCGAGCATGCCTGCGATGCCCACATTGCAGATGGCCGAGGCGGTGAAGGACTCAGCGCAGCAAATTTGGCTGGCCGGGCTGGGCGCATTTGCCAAAGCCCACGAGGAGGGCGGCAAGGTGTTTGAGTCGCTGGTGAAAGAAGGCTTGACTTTGCAGCGCAAAACCCAAGCCACCGCCGAAGAGCGACTGGCCGAAGCCACCAGCAAAATCACTGACATGGCTACTGGCTTGACCGCCCGCGCCACCGGTCAGTGGGACAAGCTGGAAACCATTTTTGAAGACCGCGTGGCCAAGGCGCTGAACCGGCTGGGTATGCCTTCGGCGCAAGACTTGAATGCACTGGTGGCCCGCATCGAGGCGCTGGAGGCGCAACTGGCCAAGACCACTGCCGCAGACAAGTCTGCGTCGTCCGACAAATAAAGCGAGTGCAGGTGCGAGTCTGTGACTTGCGCCTGTCGCCGATGCGGGTTCTGCCCCTACCCGCCCTCAAGAGGGTGGTTTAGAGTGAGTCCCCATAACTTGGAGGCTTAGCCGTCATGGTGAAAAAAGCGCCGCGCCGCACGGCGGAACGCATCTTGGAAGTCACGCTGGAGCTGTTCAACCGTTTCGGCGAGCCCAACGTGTCAACCACGCTGATTTCAGCCGAACTCAACATCAGCCCCGGCAACCTGTACTACCACTATCCGGCCAAAGAAACGCTGATCAACTGCCTGTTTGACCGTTATGAGCAAGCCTTGAACGAGCTGCTCAACGCCAGCGATGGCGTGCGCGATGTGGAAGATGCGTGGTTTTTCATGCACACGCTGTTCGAGCTGATTTGGCAGCACCGCTTTTTGTACCGCGACTTGAATGATTTGCTGAGCAAAAACCGCCGCCTAGAGACGCATTTCCAGACCATCTTGCAGCACAAAACCCGCGCCGTGCGCACCATGCTCGACAGCATGAGCCGTGCGGGTTCTTTGAGCATCGACAGCCGAGAAGCCGAAGCCACGGCGACCAGCATGGTGGTGCTGCTCACTTATTGGCTCAGTTTTGAATACGTGCGCAACCCGCGTCGCGCGCTGGAACCCGAAAGCGCCCAAGCTGCTTTGCTGCGTGGTGCGCACCACGTGTTGAATGTGTTAGTGCCGTATTTGGAGCCCGACCAGCGCACGCATTTGCTGGCACTGGTCAGCGCCTACAGCCTGTCGGAAGGCTGAGCGCGCGCGGCTCAGGTGATGGCTGCCGGTGCCGCGTGGTGGCGAGCGCTGCGCTCTTGGGCAATGACCAACAGGCCGTCAAAAATCAAGCCTTCAACCAGCTCAAACGTGGCCGACATGTTGGGTGCCATTTTCCAGCCCGCGCCGCCTGTCATTACGCACAGGGGTTCTGCCTTGCAGTGTTGGCGCACGTGGTGAACCATGCATTCCACCGCACCGACGATGGCATAAGTGCCGCCGCTGGTCAGTGCATCGCTGGTGTTGGTGGGGAAACAATGCACCTCGCCCGTAGGCACATGCAGCCCGGCGGTGCCTGATTCCAGCGCCCGCAGCATGATGCCGTGGCCGGGCAAGATGAAACCGCCCAAAAAGCGCCCCTCGATGTCGATGGCTTCGACTGTCACTGCGGTGCCGACCATCACTACCACCATCGGGCGCGGTGCGCCGCCCTTGGCCAACATGCGGTGGCGGGCTCCAATCATGGCCACCCAGCGGTCAGAGCCTAGGCGGCTGGGGTGGTCGTAGCCGTTGATCAAACCGCCTTCTGCTGCGCTGGAAACGACCCAATTCGGGCGCACATCCCACAGCTCCATTTGCTCTTGCACGCGGCGCTTGAGGGCTTCTCCGGCCACGATGCAGCCCAGCATGAACGTGGGCGGCGGCAATCGTGCCCAATCGCCTTCGCCGAGTTTCTCGATGTTTTCCAGAAACTCCACGCCATGCGCAATCACATGCGCTCCGGGTGCTGGTGTTTCGTACAGCGCCCATTTGAGCCGCGTGTTACCCACGTCAATTGCCAAAAATGTCATGCGCGGGATTATCGTGGGATTGTGTCAAGCCGATGTCAACTCAGCCTTGCCGCCAGGGCAGTTGACGGTAGCGCCAGCCGCCTTTGTGGCCGCGCTGGCCGTGTTCGTCAGGGTCGCCTTCAAAGCCTTCGAGGATGTTGTAGGCCGCCAAACCCAGCTCTGTCGCGCGCTTGGCCGCAGCCACTGATCGCACGCCGCTGCGGCACAGCAGCACCAGCTTACGACCTTCGGCGGCTGCGATGCGCACACCCGCGTCGAATTCGGGGTTCATGGCCATGCCGGGCCATTGCTTCCACGCCAGCGCCATCGCGCCGGGCACAAAGCCGACCCATTCGCGCTCGGCATCGGTGCGCACGTCGATCAGCACGGCTTCGCCCGCTTGCACCCAGGCCCACGCTTGCTGCGGGCTCACATCGCCTGCATAGCCCAGGCTGGCATTCACGGTGGTGTTCATGGCATCTTTCGTCAATCAAAAAGCTCAGGCGAACTTGGTCAAGATCTGCGCCACGCGCTCGGCAGATTGGTCGCCTTGCTCAATCATGCAGCCCACCATCGAGAAGAATGACTTGTCCAGCGCCTTGCGTGCCGCCGCCATTTGCTGGGCAACCTTTTCGCAATCGGCATCGCTGTCGATCAGCTTTTGCAGGCCGCGCAACTGCCCCTCAATGCGTGCCAAGCGAGCGCACAAGGCTTTTTTCTTCTCGGCATCGGTGATCTTGCTCATGGTGTTTCCAGCGGACTTGGGGGTGAATAGGGGGTAAGAATGATAGCTTTCTGCCCCCTCGTTCTACCCTGCATGGCGGGTAAAGCCCCCAGTGGCTGGCTTACTTCAAGCCCGCAGCTGCGCGCAATGCCGCCGCTTTGTCGGTGCGCTCCCAAGTGAACTCCGGCTCTTCGCGGCCAAAGTGGCCGTAGGCGGCGGTTTTTTCGTAGATCGGGCGCAGCAGGTCCAGCATCTGGATGATGCCGCGTGGGCGCAGGTCAAAGTGCTCGCGCACCAAGGCGGCGATTTGGTCGTCGGGAATCACGCCCGTGCCTTCGGTGTAGACCGTGACGTTCATCGGGTGCGCCACGCCAATCGCGTAAGCCACTTGGATTTGGCACTGCTTGGCCAGACCGGCAGCGACGATGTTTTTGGCCACGTAGCGCGCAGCGTAAGCGGCCGAGCGATCCACCTTGGTTGGGTCTTTGCCGCTGAAAGCGCCGCCACCGTGCGGGCAAGCGCCGCCGTAGGTGTCCACGATGATCTTGCGGCCCGTCAGGCCACAGTCGCCTTGCGGGCCGCCGATGACGAAGCGGCCCGTGGGGTTGATCAGGTACTCGGTGTCAGCGGTCAGCCACTCTTTGGGCAGCACCGGCTTGATGATTTCTTCGATGATGGCTTCGGTGAAGCTGGCCTTCATCTTGGTTTGGGTTTCGCTTTGATCTGGGCTGTGCTGGGTGGACAGCACCACGGTGGCGATGCTGTGCGGCTTGCCATCGACGTAGCGCATGGTGATCTGGCCCTTGGCATCGGGGCGCAGGAAGGGCAGGCGGCCATCTTTGCGCAGCTGCGCTTGGCGCTCGACCAGGCGGTGCGCGTAGTAGATGGGCGCGGGCATCAGCTCGGGCGTTTCGTCGCAGGCGTAGCCGAACATCAGGCCTTGGTCGCCCGCGCCGATGTTGAGGTAGTCGTCCGATGCGTGATCCACACCTTGGGCGATGTCGTTGCTCTGCTTGTCGTAGCAGACCATGACGGCGCAGCCTTTGTAGTCGATGCCGTACTCGGTGTTGTCGTAGCCGATGCGCTTGATGGTGTCGCGCGCGATTTGGATGTAATCAACGTGCGCGTTGGTGGTGATTTCACCGGCCAGCACCACGAGGCCGGTGTTGGTCAGCGTTTCGGCGGCGACGCGGCTGCGCGGGTCTTGCGCCAAGATGGCGTCGAGGATGGCATCGGAGATTTGGTCGGCCACCTTGTCGGGGTGACCTTCCGAGACGGATTCGGAAGTGAAAAGAAAGTCGTTCGCCATTTGAATAAACTCCTAGGTAGGCTGAAGGTGGCATGAAACGCGCTGCCGACAGCCTGCGAAGCTCTGGCGAACGCTTTAGCAGATTTTTTTACCGTCGCCCTGCAAGTTGCTCTGTTAACTCGGCGACCCGTTGATTTTATTACCAATCTGTCATGTCAGCCCTGTTTCGTCTGTTGTCCCACTGTCCGCTGTGGTTGCTGCATTTTTGCGGTGCGGTGCTGGGCTGGCTGGCGTTTGCGGGGTCGGCGGTGTACCGCCAGCGGTTCTTGGTCAATGCAGCGCGCGCGGGTTACCGTTTTGCTGACGTGCGGCAGGCGGTGGCGCAAGCGGGTTGCATGGTGGCGGAGTTGCCGCGCTTGTGGCTGGGCTCGCCGCCGGTAGTGCGCTGGGATCGGCCAGATTTGATCGCCCAAGCCCAAGCCGCAGGCCGAGGTTTGGTGTTTTTAACCCCGCATTTGGGTTGCTTTGAAATCACCGCGCAAGCTTATGCGGCGCAGTTTGGCGCAGCGGGCGCAAACCCGGTCACGGTGCTGTACCGTCCCGCCCGCCAAGTGTGGCTGCGCGAGTTGCTGCTGACGGCGCGTCAGCGCCCCGGTTTAGCCACGGCTCCGACCACGCTGGCTGGGGTCAAGCAGTTGCTCAAGGCTTTGCGGGCAGGGCAGGCGGTGGGTTTGCTGCCCGATCAAACGCCGCCTGATGGTTTGGGCGTGTGGAGTCCATTTTTTGGACAAGAGGCTTACACCATGACGCTGGCCGTGCGGCTGGCCATTCAAAGCAATGCCACGGTGCTGCTGGTTTGGGGTGAGCGGCTGTCTTGGGGGCGGGGTTACGTGGTTCACACCCGTACCCTGAGCGATCCTTTGGACAAAGATTTGGTTCGCGCCACCGCCCAAGTCAACGCCGAGATGGAGCGCCTGATTCGTGAGTGTCCGCAGCAGTACCTGTGGGGCTACGCCCGCTACAAACAACCGCGCAAGGAGATGGTGTGATGCGGCATCCGGGATTGATCTTGATGAGGCTGCTGGCACCGTTGCCACTGCCGCTGTTGCGGGCGCTGGGTGTGTGTTTGGGGTGGGTGTTGTATCTGCTGGCGCTGCCACGTCGCCAAGTGGTGATGGTGAATTTGGGCTTGTGCTTCCCGCAACTCAGCCTTGGCGCGCGGCGACAACTGGCGCGGCAGACCTTTGTTTACTTTACCCAAGCGTGGCTGGATCGGGGCTGGCTCTGGCACGCTCCGCCTGAAGTGGTGCGCCAGCGTTTGCACCTGACAGGCGCGCTGTCTGCCCTGCAAGGCGACACGCCCACCGTGATTTTTGCACCGCACTTCTACGGCTTGGATGCCGGCTGGACGGCGCTGACGCAGCAAATCCCGCGCGCCTACACCACGATCTACACCCCGCAACCCGGTGCGGCGGTGAATGAATGGATCCACCAAGGCCGTCAGCGTTTTGGGCGCGTGCGCTTGTTTTATCGCAACGATGGGGTCAAGCCCATCGTCTCGGCGCTGCGTGCGGGCGAGGTGCTGTATTTGCTGCCGGACATGAACTTCGGCGCACAGGAGTCCATCTTCGTGCCGTTTTACGGCGTGAGCGCGGCCACGGTGCCGTCGCTGTCACGCTTTGCCAAGCTGGGGCGGGCGCAAGTGGTGCCCGTCACCACGCGCATGACGGCTCAAGGCTATGAGGTGCAAGTGCATGCGCCTTGGCACAACTTCCCCAGCGATGATGTGCAAGCCGATACAGCCTTGATGAACCAGCGCCTAGAAACGCTGATCAACGCCATGCCCGCCCAGTACTACTGGGTACACAAGCGATTCAAGACTCGGCCTGCGGGTCAGCCGTGGGTGTATCCGGGGCAGAAAGACTAGCTTCAGCGGCTGGCGCAGCAGCGCTTTCGGGCGGCGCAGGTGGCACGGGTGGATGTGCCCATTGCCACAGCAACTGCGCCGCTTCGTCCACGCCTTGCTTTTTGAGGGCTGAGAACAGCTTGACCTCGCCGCCGCCCGCTTGCAGTCGCACGATGGACAGCACTTTTTGCGCTTCCACGCGGGTGAGTTTGTCGGACTTGGTCAGCAGCACCAAGAACTTCAAGCCCTCGGCCACGCGGGGGCGAATCACGTCGAGCAAAATTTCGTCCAGCTCGGTCAAACCGTGGCGCGGGTCACACAGCAGCACGATGCCGGTGAGGTTTTCACGCGTGACCAGGTAATTGGCCATCACCCGCTGCCAGCGGATTTTGTCTTGCTTGGGCACAGCGGCGTAACCATAGCCCGGCAAATCGGCCAAGATGGCATCGGTCACGCCTTGCTTGCCGAGTGAAAATAAATTGATGTGCTGGGTGCGGCCCGGCTTTTTAGAGGCAAAAGCCAGTTGCTTTTGCTGTGTCAGGGTGTTGATGCAGGTTGATTTGCCCGCATTCGAGCGGCCCACAAAGGCAATTTCCGGCACGCTGAGCGGCGGTAAATGGTGCAGTTGGGCTGCCGTGGTGAGGAATTTGGCGGTGTGCATCCAGCCCATTGCGACCACCGGAGTGGGGGTTGCAGGGGTGGCGAGCTGGCTGACAGGGGGCGTGGGGTTCATCCGTGATTTTTCCGAGAAGCCGCGGCCTTTAAGCCGGGGAGGTAAAGGGCAGCAGCGATGCTATTAGGCTGTTGGGGTTGCATCGTTAGTATGCACCTGTGTGGTGTACGATGTGGGCATGAAAAGAACGAATATCTATTTGACTGAGCCGTCCGTGGCAAAGCTCCAAGAACTGGCTGAAAAAACAGGACTTTCCGTGGCTGAGTTGATACGCCGTGCCATTGACGATTTTTTGAAAAAGCAAAAATGATCCTGGTCTACAGATACCGGGTGAAGTCGCTCAATGGCTTGCTGAACCAGCAAAGCCGGGCGGTGAACTTTGTCTGGAACTTCTGTAACGACCGGCAAAAAGACGCTCTGCGCTTTGGCCGTCGCTGGCACACCGGATTTGATCTGAACAAGCTCACGACGGGGGCCAGCAAAGAGCTGGGCTTGCACTCGGGAACGATCAATGCGGTGTGCGAACAATACGCCAAATCGCGTTCGCAAAAAAACCGTCCGTATCTGCGCTACCGGGGCAAGAAGTCGCTGGGCTGGGTTCCGTTCAAAGGCCGGGACTTGAAGCGTGAGGGTGATGCCTTTCGTTTTGCGGGTAACACGTTTCGCGTCTTCAACAGCCGTGCGCTGCCCAAAGGCAAGATCAAGGATGGCAGCAACTTTTCTCGAGACAGCCGGGGCCACTGGTATTTGAACATCGTGATTGATGTTCAAACCGTTGCTGGGGAGGTGCGTGCGCCGCTCAAAGGCGTGGGCATTGATCTTGGGCTCAAGGACTTCGCCACTTTGTCTACGGGCGAGAAGATTGGGGCGCAGCGCATTTACCGAGGTGCCGAAGCGGCGCTGGCCGTGGCGCAGCGGGCGGGCAAGAAAAAGCGAGTGAAAGCGATTCACGCACAAATAGGAAATCGGCGAAACGACTTTCACCACAAGCTCAGCACCCGCATCGTGCGCGAGTTTGACTACATCGCGGTGGGCAACGTGTCCGCTGCTGGACTCGCCAAGACCAGCATGGCGAAGTCGGTTTTGGATGCGGGCTGGTCGTCCTTTAGAGCTCAACTGGCGTACAAGGCTGTTAAGCATGGCGCGTGGTTTGAAGAAGTGAACGAGTGTTTTACATCCCAAGTCTGTTCGAGTTGCGGTGCTTTGCCCGATTCGAGGCCGAGAGGTATCGCAGACCTTGGAATAAGGAGCTGGATGTGTTCGGGGTGTGGCTGTCAGCATGATCGGGATGTGAATGCGGCAAAAAACATTCTGAAGAGATTCAGCTCCCGTGTCGGGCATGACACGCCAGTTGTGGGAAGCCTCATCCTTGAGGATGGGGAGGATGTCAACCGGGGACCTTGGTTAAATTGGGGCAAACCCAAGTCCGCATTGTAGAATCATGTGGTTTTGCGCCAACCCAACCAACCCTCTGCCATGAAGCTGTTTGCCTCTTTCCTGATGGTCGCCCTGTTTGCCGCCTCTGCTGTGGCTGCGGACGACAAAGCCGCCGCCCAGGTTGCCAAGCCTGATCTCGTTAAGGGTGAAGCCAGCTTCACCGCAGTGTGCGCCGCTTGCCACGCTGCCGATGGCAATTCGACCACGCCCGCCAACCCCAAGTTGGCCCAGCAGCATCCCGAATACCTGATCAAACAGCTGACCGAATTCAAGTCCGGCAAGCGCGCCAATGCTGTCATGACCGGCATGGCCAGCACGCTCAGCGATGACGACATGCGCAACGTGGCCTACTGGCTGGCATCGCAAAAAGCCAAGCCCGGTTTCGCCAAGGACAAAGAAAACGTGGCCTTGGGTGAACGCATTTACCGTGGCGGCATTCCTGATCGCCAAATCGCCGCTTGCGCAGGCTGCCACAGCCCCAACGGCGCTGGCATTCCGGCTCAGTACCCGCGTCTGTCGGGTCAGCAGTCTGATTACGCTGTGGCGCAACTGACCGCTTTCCGCGATGGCGTGCGCAAAAACAGCATCCAAATGACGGGTGTTGCCGCCAAAATGAACGACCGTGAAATCAAGGCTGTGGCTGACTACATCGCCGGTCTGCGTTGAACTCATGACCGGCTGACTCGGCGCTTGAAGCCGGGCGGCTTGTCAGGTCAATCAGCGATTCTTCATTTTCAGGGGGCAAAATCGGCAGGTTGCAGTTGGAAAACTGAACCTAGTCCAGCTTTCTGTATCGATACCAGGGCGGGTCTTGTTGCAAGGCCCGCCTTTTTTGTTGTTTGCAGCGTTGCGCTGCCAGCCTTCGTCACCTTCTGTAGCTCTTTTTACGCATGACAGTTTCCACTCAAGGTCTTGAAGTCAGTTCCGGCTCGCGGGTCTTGCGCGCCGCCGTGGAGCTGTTGTCGTCGATGCGCTTTGCCATCTCGCTGCTGACGGTGATTTGCATTGCCTCGGTCATTGGCACGGTGCTCAAGCAGCACGAGCCCATCAACAATTACGTGAACCAGTTCGGGCCGTTTTGGGCTGAGGTGTTTGGTGCCATCAACTTGTACGCGGTGTACAGCGCTTGGTGGTTCATGTTGATTTTGGCGTTTTTGGTCACCAGCACCTCGCTGTGTATTGCGCGCAACACCCCCAAAATTTTGGTGGATCTGAAGACCTACAAAGAAAACATCCGCGAGCAAAGTTTGAAAGCCTTCGGTCACCGCGCCGAAGCCACGCTGGTTGAAGCGCCCGAAGCCGCTGCCACGCGATTGGGTCATTTGCTGGCGAGCGGCGGCTGGAAGGTGAAGCTCCAGCGCCGCGACCGCCCCGAAGGCGCAGGCTGGATGCTGGCCGCCAAGATCGGCGGTGTGAACAAGATTGGCTATATCGCCGCGCACAGCGCCATCGTGCTGATTTGCTTGGGCGGCCTGTTGGACGGCGATTTGATCGTCCGCGCCCAAATGCTGTTCAGCGGCAAAGTGCCCTACAACGGCGGCGGCTTGATTGCCGATGTGCCGCAGCAGCACCGCCTGTCTGAGCGCAACCCCACCTTCCGGGGCAATTTGATGGTGGCTGAAAACACCCAGTCCAGCACCGCCATCCTGAGTCAAGCGGACGGCATCTTGCTGCAAGAGCTGCCGTTTGCGATTGAGTTGAAGAAGTTCGTGGTGGAGTACTACGCCACCGGCATGCCCAAGTTGTTTGCCAGCGACATCGTGATTCACGACAAAGCCACAGGCGAAAAGCAGACAGCGCGTGTGGAGGTGAACCATCCCGCCGTCTACAAAGGCGTGGAGATTTACCAGTCCAGCTTCGACGACGGCGGCTCCAGCGTGCGCCTCAAGGCCTACCCGATGGCGGCGGCCACCGAACCGTTTGAGATTCGCGGCGTGATCGGCGGCACATCCCAGCTCACCAAGGGCGCGGACAAGTTGACCTTGGAGTACACCGGCCTGCGCGTTATCAACGTGGAAAACATGACACCCAACGCCTCAGGCTCGGGCACCGATGTGCGCAAGGTTGATTTGACAGCCACCTTGGGCAAGCACCTAGGCGCGGGCAACAAGAGCACCACCCCCAAAACGCTGCGCAATGTGGGCCCCAGCATCAGCTACAAGCTGCGCGATGCGGCGGGCCAAGCGCGTGAATTCAACAACTACATGGTGCCGATGGACACCGGCGACGGCATCCCGGTGTTCTTGCTGGGCACGCGCGACTCGCCAGCCGAGCCATTTCGCTACCTGCGCATTCCGGCAGACGATCAAAACTCGCTCGATGGCTTCTTGCGCCTGCGCGCCGCGCTGCAAAACCCGGCGCTGCGCGAACTGGCGGTGCGCCGCTACGCCACGCGGGCGGTGGACAAAGCGCGCCCCGAGCTGGTGACGCAGCTCATGAGCTCGGCCAATCGCGCCATGTCGCTGTTTGCGGGCACGGAAGTCGTCAAGGGCAACCGCAACGGCGGTCTGCAAGCCGTGGCTGATTTCATGGAACTGAACGTGCCCGAAGCTGATCGCAACCGGGCCAGCGAAGTGCTGATCCGCATCCTGAACGGCGTGCTCTATGAGTTGCTGCAAGTCTCGCGTGAACAAGCCAAGCTGCCCGCGCTGATCCCGGACGACAAGCTGCAAGGCTTCATGACCCAGTCCGTGTTTGCGCTCAGTGATGTGCCGCTGTACCCCGCGCCCATGACGTTCCAGTTGCAAGACTTCACCCAAGTGCAAGCCAGCGTGTTTCAGGTGGCGCGCGCCCCTGGCAAGACCGTGGTTTATCTGGGCTGCGCCTTGCTGATTTTGGGTGTGTTCGCCATGCTGTACGTGCGCGAACGTCGCCTTTGGATTTGGTTTGCCCCGCACGGCCCAGACGAGACCCCCCCCCAGACACAGGCCACGATGGCACTGTCCACCAACCGCAAGACCATGGACGGCGATCGTGAGTTCGTCCAGCTCAAGGACAAATTGCTCGGGATCAAGGACTTATCGACATGACCACCACAACCACCACCCTGACCCTGCATGAGGGGTTTCTTTCCCGCCGCAGTCTGTATGACTGGCTGTTCGCCGCTTTGGTGCTGGCGGGCGGGCTGTTTGCTTTCTCGCGCTACGGCGCGGCGATGGATGTCTACGAAAAAGGCATCTTGACCTGCGCCATTCCGCTGGCCGTGCTGCTGGGCTGGTTTTGGCGACCGCTGCGCACGCTGATGCTAGTGGTGGCGGGTTTTTCGATCTTGGCCATCATCTCTTATGACGGCGACTTGAAGCGCGCCGAAACCGTGTTCTGGCTCAAGTACTTCTTGTCCAGCCAATCGGCCATCTTGTGGATGTGCTTGCTGATTTTCATGAGCACGGTGTTTTACTGGTTGGGCGCGCTGATTCGCAACCAAGGCGATGTCATGGAAGGGCTGGGTTCCAAAATCGCTTGGGTGGCGATTGGCATGGCGTTGATCGGCACGATGGTGCGCTGGTATGAAAGCCACCAAATTGGCCCGGACATCGGCCACATCCCGGTCAGCAACCTGTACGAAGTCTTCGTGATGTTTTGCTGGATGACCACGGGCTTTTACCTGTACTACGAAGCTCAGTACAAAACCCGCGCTTTGGGTGCGTTTGTGATGCTGGTGGTCAGCGCTGCTGTGGGCTTTTTGCTGTGGTACACGCTGGTGCGCGAAGCACAAGAAATCCAGCCGCTGGTGCCCGCCCTGAAAAGCTGGTGGATGAAGATTCACGTCCCCGCCAACTTCATCGGCTACGGCACGTTTGCGCTGTCGGCGATGGTGGCGTTTGCGTACCTGATCAAGCAGTCGGTGACCGAAACCCGTTGGTTCAAGCTGGCCCCGCTGTGGTTGCTGGGCATCGTGCTGTGCTTTGAGCCGGTGGTGTTTCGCCAAAAGCCGGGCGCGATGGTGGCTGAGGGCATGAGCAGCTACTGGGCGGTGTACTTTGGCATTGCCTCGTTGATCGTGGGCAGCATCTTGTTTGGCCGCAAGCGTTTGGCCGAGCGCCTGCCCAGCTTGGAAGTGCTGGACGACGTGATGTACAAGGCCATTGCCGTCGGCTTTGCCTTCTTCACCATCGCCACCGTGCTGGGCGCTCTGTGGGCCGCCGAAGCCTGGGGCGGTTACTGGAGCTGGGATCCTAAAGAAACCTGGGCGCTGATCGTCTGGCTGAACTACGCCGCTTGGCTGCACATGCGCCTCATGAAGGGCTTGCGCGGCACCGTGGCCGCATGGTGGGCGCTGGCGGGTCTGGCAGTGACCACGTTTGCCTTCATCGGCGTGAACATGTTCTTGAGCGGGTTGCACAGCTACGGCACCTTGTAAGGCGACACGCACTTTGAACTGAAATGGCCCGGTCTCACCCACCGGGCCATTTTTTTGTCCTGAACTTGTAAGACTGCGACCTGTCCCACGACCTATGGATAACCGAGGACTTCACCATGTTCATCAAGACTGACTCATCCGACTTTAGCCACCCCGTCGCCAGCGAGATCACGCCGCAGGGCATTTACGAGGGGCGGCGCGACCTGCTCAAACTGCTGGCGACCGGCGTGGCGGGCGCAGGCTTGGCCAACTGGGCGGCGCGCGATGCGCTGGCGCAAGCGGTGACCGCCCGCCCCGGCAAGTTGGCCGCGCTGGCCGCCAGCCGATCCGCCGTGCCCGGCGCGCAGGCGATGGACAAGCCCACCAGCTACCAAGACGCCACCAGCTACAACAACTTTTACGAATTCGGCACCGACAAGGCCGACCCGGCGCGCAACGCCCACACCCTGAAAACCACGCCGTGGACGGTTGAAATTGAGGGCTTGGTCAAACGCCCCGCCAAATACACGCTGGAAGACTTGCTCAAGCTCAGCGCGCAAGAAGAGCGCATCTACCGCCTGCGCTGCGTCGAAGGCTGGTCGATGGTCATCCCCTGGGTGGGCTACTCGCTGGCCGAGCTGATCCGCCGGGTGGAGCCGCTGGGCAGCGCCAAGTACGTCGAATTCGTCAGCCAAGCCGACCCCAAGACCATGCCCTTCGTCGGCTCGCGCATCCTGGACTGGCCTTACGTTGAAGGGCTGCGGCTGGACGAAGCCATGCACCCGCTGACACTGCTCACCTTTGGCATGTACGGCGAAATCCTGCCCAACCAGAACGGCGCACCCGTGCGGCTGGTGGTGCCGTGGAAGTACGGCTTTAAAAGCGGCAAGAGCATCGTCAAGATCCGCTTCACCGACCGCGAGCCGCGCACCGCTTGGAACAAGGCCGCGCAGAACGAATACGGCTTCTATTCCAACGTCAACCCCAACGTCGATCACCCGCGCTGGAGCCAAGCCAGCGAACGCCGCATTGGCGAAGACGGTTTGTTCGCCAAAAAGCGCAAAACGCTGATGTTCAACGGCTACGAGGCGCAGGTCGGCCAGCTTTACGCGGGCATGGACTTGAAGAAGTTTTACTGATCATGGCCGCGAACATGGCTTCTACGGCAGGCGCAGCCAGCCCGGCGCGTGCGCGCAGTCTGTGGCTGCATCCGGCAGCCAAACCCGTGTTGTTTGTGCTGGGGCTGCTGCCGTTTGCCGTGTTGGTCGGCGGCGCGGCCAGCAACCAACTCGGGGCCAATCCCGCCGAGTACCTGATCCGCGCCACGGGCGATTGGACGCTGCGCTTTGTGTGCCTGACGCTGGCCATCACCCCGTTGCGCGTGGGCTTGGGCGTGCCCGCGTTGGCGCGGTTTCGGCGCATGGTGGGGTTGTTTGTCTACTTCTACGTCGTGCTGCATCTGCTGAGTTACAGCGGCTTCGACATGGGCTTTGAGTTGGCTGACATCGCCAAAGACATTGCCAAGCGCCCGTTCATCTTGGTCGGCTTTGCGGGCTGGGTGCTGCTGACGCTGCTGGCGGCCACCTCGTTCAACCGGGCTATTCGCACGCTGGGCGCGGCGCGATGGCAGATGCTGCACAAGGCGGTGTATGCGATTGCGGGCTTGGGTGTGCTGCACTTTTTTTGGATGCGGGCGGGCAAGCACAACTTTGCCGAAGTGGCGTTGTACGCCGCCATCCTTGGCGCGCTGCTGGGCTGGCGTGTGTGGCGTTGGGCGCAGAAAAAAGCCCAGACCCGTTGAGCGGATCTGGGCGCTGCAATCGCCTTGGGGCCGTGTGCCGGTCAGCCGACCAGCGATTCCGTAGCGATCTGGTCAGCCAAGGTTTCGCGGCGGCGGATCAGATGGGCTTGCGTGCCATCTACCAGCACTTCAGCGGCGCGGGCGCGGGTGTTGTAGTTGCTGGACATGCTCATGCAGTACGCGCCGGTGGACAGCACGGCCAGCAGGTCGCCGGGCTGCACCGCCAAGTCGCGCTCGCGGCCCAGCCAGTCGCCGCTTTCGCAGATCGGGCCGACCACGTCGTACAGCGTGGCGGCGCTGTCGCGCGGAGTCACGGGCACGATCTGGTGGAAAGCCTCGTACATGGCGGGGCGAGGCAGGTCGTTCATGGCGGCATCGACGATGCAGAAGTTCTTGCTCTCGCCCGGCTTGAGGTACAGCACCTCGGTCACGCACACGCCCGCGTTGCCGACCAGCGAGCGGCCCGGCTCGATCATCAACAGGCGCTCGCCATAGCCGCGTGCGTCCAGCTTGGCCAGCAGTTGCGCCCACAGCGCATCGGCTTCGGGCGGGGTGTCGCCGTTGTAGTTGATGCCCAAGCCGCCGCCAAAGTCGATGTGGTGCAGCGTGATGCCTGCGGCTTCGATGGCATCGACCAAGTCCAGCACCCGATCCATCGCGTCCAGGTAGGGGGTGGTGTCGGTGATTTGCGAACCGATGTGGCAGTCGATGCCGACCACGCGCAGGCCGGGCAGGCTGGCGGCGCGCTGGTAGGTTTGCAGCGTGCGCTCGTGGGCAATGCCGAACTTGTTGCCCTTGAGGCCCGTGGAGATGTACGGGTGGGTCTTGGCATCGACGTTCGGGTTGACGCGGATGCTGACCGGCGCGGTGGTGCCGCAGGACTGGGCGACTTCGCTCAGCACTTCCAGCTCGGCTTCGCTTTCGACATTGAAGCAGCCGATGCCCGCTTGCAGCGCCTGACGCATTTCGGCGCGTGTTTTGCCCACGCCAGAGAAGATCACCTTGGCCGCATCGCCGCCAGCAGCCAGCACGCGCGCCAACTCGCCGCCCGAGACGATGTCAAAGCCGCAACCGGCTTGGGCAAACACTTGCAGCACGCCCAGGCTGGAGTTGGCTTTCATGGCGTAGCAAATCTGAGATTTACGCCCTGCAAAACCGCGCTGGTAGGCAGCCAGCGCTTCCAATATGGCCGCCTTGGAGTAGACAAACAAGGGCGTACCATGAGCTTGCGCCAACTCCGGCAAGCTGACGTTTTCAACACACAACGTGTCGTTTTGATAAGCGATGTGGGGCTGGCCGGGCAGGCGGGCCAAAGCAGACGAAGAGGGCGACATCATGGAGCAGTAGTTGCGCGAGCAGGAGAGGCTGCGCCAGCGCTAGGTGCGCTGGCAGCGGGGCGGGCAGAAGAGGCCGCTACGGGTGCGGCGACAGTGGCGCTGGCGGGTAACACCAGCGGGCCTTTTTGGCCGCAAGCACTCAGGAGTACCGCACTGCCAGCAAAAGTCAGCGTGCTGACTAGAATTTGGTGAACCTTCAACATGGGCAAATTGTAATGACCGACCTGGAATTCATGGACCGCGCCGAAACGCTGCTGCGCAGCATCGAGGCCAATTGCGACCGACTCAACGACAGCGCCAATGTGGACATTGACAATCAGCGCGTGGGCGGCATGGTGACGCTCACCTTCACCAACCACAGCCAAATCATCATCAACTTGCAAAAACCGCTGCATGAAGTGTGGCTGGCGGCCAAGTCTGGCGGCTATCACTTCAAGTTTGATGGCGCGCAGTGGCAAGACACCAAAGGCAGCGGCGAGTTCTTCGCCAGCCTCTCGCGTGATGCCAGCGCGCAGTCTGGCGCGGCGCTGCTGTTTGTGGCCTGACCTGACTCGGCTACTGTGAGATGCGCATGGGGGCTTTGAGGCCCCCATGTCATTTTCAGTTGCGGAACAGGTCGAGGATGCTCTTGCGCTCCTCGTTGGCAGGTGCCGGCGCTGGAGCTGGTGCGGGAGCCGCTGGGGTTTGCGGTGGCGGTGGTGCATCGCTGGTGGCCGGGCGATCTTCGGTGCCTAAGTTGGTCACGCCGCCGCCTTGTGCGTACTCGTCATAAATCCACTCGCCGCCCACGTTGGTCAAGCCTTCTGGTGGTGGGGTGTTTTCGGTCACGGGTACGCCTCGCAAGGCGGTTTCCATGTAGCTGATCCAAATCGGCAAACTCAAACCGCCGCCGGTTTCTTTGTCACCCAGCGAGCGTGGTGTGTCGTAGCCCATCCAAACCACCGCCGCAATCGTGGGTTGAAAGCCTGCGAACCACGTGTCGATAGAGTCGTTGGTGGTGCCGGTTTTGCCATACAAGTCTGTGCGTTTGAGCATGGCTTGCGCTTTGGCCGCCGTGCCCGAGCGGGCGACTTCTTGCAGCAGTCGACGCATGACGAAAGCGTTGCGTGCCGGAATGGTGCGCGTGGCTTCAGTCAGCGTCGGCGTGGGCGCTTGCAGCAGCACGCGGCCCCGTTGGTCGGTGATGCGGTTGATCAGCCAAGGATTGACCCGGTAGCCGCCGTTGGCAAACACCGAGTAAGCCGTGGCCATCTGCATGGGCGTGACGGAGCCCGCACCCAGCGCCATCGTCAAGTAAGGTGGATGGCGTTCGGGTTCAAAGCCGAAGTTCTTGATCCAGTCTTGGGCGCTTTGGGTGCCCACGGCTTGCAAGAGGCGAATCGACACCATGTTCTTGGACTTTGCCAAGGCGGTGTGCAGCGGCATTTGGCCTTCAAATTTACCGTCGTAGTTTTTAGGCTCCCAGGGTTGCCCGCCGGTGGTGCCTGCGTCAAAAAACAGCGGGGCATCGTTGACCATCGTGGTCGGTGTGAAGCCTTTTTCCAAAGCAGCCGAGTAAATGAAGGGCTTGAAACTAGAGCCCGGTTGCCGCCACGCTTGCGTCACGTGGTTGAACTTGCTTTTGTTGAAATCAAAGCCGCCGACCAAAGCACGCAAAGCGCCATCACGCGGGTCAAGTGCCACAAATGCGCCTTCAACCTCGGGCAGTTGGGTGATTTCCCACGTGTTTTTGGGCGTGCGCGCCACCCGAATCACCGCGCCAGGGCGAATGCGGATTTTGGGTGCAGCTTTGTCAGACAAGCCCGATTGCACCGGGCGCAGACCGTCGCCCACGATGTCGATGGCTTCGCCGGTGCTGCGCACGGCGGTGACTTTTTTGGCGTTGGCTGAGAGCACCACGGCGGCCATCAAGTCGCCATCATCGGGACGCTCTGACAGCACATCGTCGATGGCATCGTCGCGCTCTTTGGCGTTGGTGGGCAGGTCGATGAACTGTTCGGGGCCACGGTAAACCTGACGGCGCTCGTAGTCCATGATGCCTTTGCGCATGGCGCGGTAGGCGGTGTCTTGTTCGTCGGCCTTGATGGTGGTGTAGACGTTCAAGCCTCGGGTGTAGGCGGTCTCGCCGTACTGCGCCACCACGATTTGTCGCACGGTTTCGGCGATGTATTCGGCGTGAACGCGGGTGTTTTCCGGGCTGCTGTGGATGTTCAGCTCTTCGGCTTTCGCGGCTTCGCCTTGAGCGGCGGTGATGAAGCCGTTTTCCACCATGCGCTCAATGATGTACAGCTGGCGGATCCGGGCTCGCTTGTAGTTGTTGATCGGGTTGTAGCTCGACGGCGCTTTGGGCAGGCCCGCCAACATGGCCGCCTCGGCAATGCTGATGTCTTTGAGCGGCTTGCCAAAGTAGGTTTCTGCTGCTGAGGCAAAGCCATAAGCGCGGTGGCCCAAGAAGATCTGGTTCATGTAGATCTCAAGGATCTGATCTTTGGTCAGCGTGTGCTCTAGCTTGAGCGTCAGCAAAATTTCAAACAGCTTGCGCGAGTATGTTTTCTCGGAGGTGAGATAGACGTTGCGCGCCACCTGCATGGTGATGGTCGATGCGCCTTGGCTCTTGAAACGTCCCAAGTTGGCCACGGCGGCACGCGCCATGCCCACGTAATCCACGCCGCCGTGTTGGTAAAAGCGCGAGTCTTCAATGGCCAGCACCGCATCCTTCATGACTTTCGGAATTTGGTCGATAGGCGTGAGGCTGCGGCGCTCTTCTCCAAACTCGCCGATCAAGGCCGCATCAGCGCTGTAGACACGCAGCGGCAGCTTGGGACGGTAGTCCGACAAGTCCGAGACATCCGGTAGCGTGGGGTACGCAACGGCCAATGCCAGTGCCAACGCGATGAACCCCGCGCTGATCAGGCCAAACAACATGCCAAAAATACCCATCAAGGTGCGCCAGATGGATCGCTGCTGCGTCTCGGTGTGAGACGGCTGCGACTGGATCTCGTCAGCAGGCGTAGGCGAGACATTGCTGAGGGGATCAGGTGGTACATCGTTCGAAGGGGGTTCTGAGTGCATGAAGGGTGCTCGCGTTACGACGCGAGGCCATTATAAAAATCGGCCTGAATCAGGAGGATGTGGGCGTATCGGATTGTTACTTGTCGCGGTGAACTTTGTCGCTGTAGTTCGTTAGGATTAGCACCAATCCACCAGCAGATCGGCATTTTGCCCACGCTGACCAACCGCAGCAGGCTAAATTGGGGTTTTTCCCGCGTACATGCTGATAGGATAGTCAGGAATTTCTACGTTTTCCGGTCGCATCTTGGCCGGGTTCAGGGGACTTGTTTGATCTCATTGGGCTCCTTATTCAGCCGAAAAGCCCCGACCATGCTGGGGTTGGACATCAGTTCGTCCAGCGTCAAGCTGGTCGAGCTCGATCGCAATGCTGCTGGCGTTTACATCTTGGAACGCTGTGCTATCGAGCCCCTAGAGCGAGGCTGGATCACCGATGGCAACATCGAGAAATTCGATGAAGTCGTTGAGGCTGTGCGCCGTGCGATCAAAAAAAGCGGAACCCGCACCAAAAATGTGGCGATGGCCTTGCCGCCGTCTGCGGTCATCACCAAAAAAATTGTATTGCCAGGCGGCTTGAGCGAAGAAGAGCTAGAAGCCCAGGTCGAGTCCGAAGCTAATCAGTACATTCCCTTCTCGTTGGATGAGGTGAGTTTGGACTTTTGTGTGATTGGCCCCAATGCCGCCACTGAAGGTGATGTCGATGTGCTGATCGCCGCTTCACGCAAAGACAAGGTGCAAGATCGACAAGCTTTGGCCGAGGCTGTGGGGCTGAAGTCTTTGATATTGGACGTGGAGTCGTATGCCTCACGCTTGGCAACCAGCCGTTTGATTGCCAGCTTGCCTGATCAAGGTGAGGGCGCAGTTGTCGCCTTGTTCGAGATCGGCGCTCATGCCACAAGCATGCAAGTCATTCGCAATGATGAAGTGCTTTACGACCGCGATCAAGCTTTTGGCGGTGCGCAGTTGTCGCAGTTGATTGTGCGTCAGTATGGTTTTACTGCTGAAGAAGCTGAAACCAAGAAGCGCAATGGAGAATTGCCCGAAGACTATGCAAGTGGCGTGTTGCAGCCCTTTGTACAAAATATGGCGCAAGAAATTAGCCGCGCACTCCAGTTCTTCTTTACCAGTACGCCGCATAACCATGTGGATTATGTGATGCTTGCTGGGGGTTCATCCGCTTTATCTGGATTAACTGATGCGGTAGCACAGCAAACTTCATGCCCCTGTAATGTGGTCGACCCTTTTGAGGGGATGGAGATGGGTGGTAGCGTGCGAGAAAATAAACTGCGTCGTGAAGCCCCTTCTTACCTTACCGCTTGCGGCTTAGCGATGCGGAGGTTCTTGCTGTGATCTTAATTAATCTATTACCGCACCGAGAAGCGGCACGCAAGCGCAGAACAGAACTGTTTCAGATGACATTGGTCGCAGCCACCCTAGTGGGTGTGTTGGCCGCTGTAGTTGTTTATATGTGGTATGACGCACATATTGAGCGTCAACGGGCCTCAAACCAATTTTTAGAGGCTGAAATTAAACGCTTGGAAGTTCAAATTAAGGACGTTGCTAGCTTACAAGCAGAAATTGCAGCGCTGAAAGCTCGGCAGCAAGCGGTAGAAGATTTGCAGGCCGATCGCAATATGCCTGTACATATGTTGAACGAGATTGTCCATCAGCTCCCTAATGGCGTGTACATCACCACATTACGACAAGAGAATCAAGTCATCACGTTGTCTGGTATGGCTCAATCTAATGAACGTGTGTCTGAGCTGCTCAGAAATTTAGCCTACAACAGCCCTTGGCTTGAGCGACCTGAGCTCGTCGAAATCGTAGCGACAACTGTAGCATTAACTCCAAAAGATCAACGCCGTGTTGCCAGTTTTAACGTCCGTGTTCGTTTGAAAAGGGCGTCAGAAGCGGCTGCATCTGCGTCTGCTGTTGCCAGCGGCGGCTTTCCCTCTCCCGCTAAAACTGCATCTGCCCCGGCAGTGAAGGGTTGAAGAGGTGTCTATGGATTTAAACAGCATAAAGAATATTAACTTTGCTGAAGTGTCAGTAAAGTTACAAAAGCAGTTCCAGGATCTTGATCCTAAAGATCCTTCGTTGTGGCCTCCGCTGCCTCGCTATTTGCTTTGCGTCGGGTTGACTGTTTTGGTTATCGTTGCTTTGTGGTTTCTTTGGCTCCAAGATTCTGATGTGATGCTAGAGAAAGAAAAAGCTACAGAAGTTCAGCTCAGGGAGGATTTCAAGAAAAAATTAACACAAGTCGCAAACTTGGATGCATTGAAAAAGCAACGTGAACAAGTTCAGCAATATGTGACACAGCTGGAAAAACAACTTCCAAGTAAAGCTGAAATGGACGCATTATTATCTGATGTTAACCAAGCTGGTCTCGGAAGAAGTTTGCAGTTTGAGATTTTTCGTCCTGGTCAGGTTACTGTCCGTGAGTACTATGCAGAGTTACCCATTGCATTGCGTGTAACAGGCCGATACCATGATATCGGATCATTCACTTCAGATATTGCACATTTGTCGCGAATTGTGACTCTTAATAATTTGAATATCGCTCCAATTAAAGATGGAATGCTGGCTATGGATGCCACAGCGAAGACATTTCGTTATCTTGATCCTGATGAGTTGGCCGCTCAGCGTAAGCCGGTACCTACTCCCGCTCAAGGAGCAAAGAAATGATCTATTTGCGTGCTCTGTGTGCATTGTTGCCATTGCTCTTCTTGGCTGCATGTTCTGAGTCGGAGCATGAGGAGTTACAGCAATGGATGGCGGAGCAACGTAGTTTGACTCGCCCACAAGTTCCTCCCATTCAAGAGCCGAAAAAATTTGCTCCGCAGGCTTATGCGCAGGAAGTGGGTGAGGAGCCATTCAGTAATGTCAAGTTGACACAAGCGTTGCGGCAACAATCCAATAACGCTACAGCGAATGCTGCATTGATTGCACCAGAGCTGGCGCGAAGAAAAGAGCCTTTGGAAAACATGGCTTTGGATAGCATGGTCATGGTGGGTAGCTTGAACAAAGGTGGACAGTTGGTTGCCTTACTCAAAGTTGATAATTTGTTATATCAAGCTAAACTTGGAAATTATTTGGGTCAAAATTATGGCCGAATCACAAAAGTTTCCGAAACTGAGATTATCCTTCGTGAAATTGTTCAGGATCCAACCGGTGAATGGATTGAGCGTGCCGCCACATTGCAATTGCAAGAGGGTTTAAAATGAAAACAAATAGAAAAATTCTGGTTAATTTGCTCTGTCAAAGTGCACTGACCCTGTCGGGTTTTTTAATCTCTTTGCCTGCCGTTTGTGCCCAAAATTCAATTAGTTCTGTCGCTGCTTCGATGCAGAGTGGCGTGGAAGTTATTCGTGTTGATTTAGCGCAAGAACTTTTGAGTCTGCCAACAGGTTTCGCGATTCAGTCGCCAGCACGAATTGCTTTAGATTTCCCTGGTGTCGTCAATGAAATGGGGCGATCAAGTGTTGATATCAATCAGGGAAATCTTAAATCTGTGAACGTTGTGCAGGCTGGGGAACGAACACGGATGGTATTAAATCTGAAACAATCCACTAGTTATAAGATGGAGTTGCAAGGTAAGTCGCTGCTGATTTTACTTGAGCCTGTGGCTGTAGTTTCTGCCACGTCAGCTGTACCTGCACTTGTGTTTTCTGAAAATAAAAATTTAGATGTATTGCCAATTAAAGATTTAGATTTCCGACGTGGTGTAGATAATTCAGGTCGTGTTGTTGTTAATTTGCCAAATAATCAAGTTGGTGTTGACATACGCCAGCAAGGACAAACGCTGGTTGTTGAGTTTTTAAAATCTTCTTTGCCTGAAGGTTTGCGTCGCCGTTTGGATGTATCAGATTTTGGATCCCCAATTCAAACTATTACGACGTTTCAAACAGCTGACCGTGTTCGTATGGTTGTGGAGCCTAAAGGGGCTTGGGAGCACAGTGCATACCAAACAGATACCCAATTTGTCTTGGAAGTTCGACCACAAAAGGCTGAGCCCAACAAGCTTTCGCAAGGTGTGGGTTATACTGGAGAGAAGCTGTCACTTAACTTTCAAAATATTGAAGTTCGGTCGCTGCTGCAAGTCATTGCTGACTTTACTAATTTTAATATTGTGACTTCAGATACCGTCAGTGGTGCAGTCACTTTGCGGTTAAAAGATGTTCCTTGGGACCAAGCATTAGATATTATTTTGCAAGCTAAGGGTTTGGGGATGCGAAAAGCAGGAAATGTCTTGTGGATTGCACCTAAAGATGAATTAAATGCAAAAGAGAAACAGGAGCTTGAAGCGCAGGCTGCTATTCAGGGGCTTGAACCACTGCGCACACAGTCTTTTCAGCTCAATTATACAAAAGCAGCTGATATTGCGACGCAAATTACTGCTTCAACATCAGGCAGTGGAAATAATAATTCTGCACGAATACTCAGTGGAAGAGGTAGTGCAATACCGGAGCCGAGAACTAATCAATTGTTTGTTACTGATATCCCATCTCGATTGGTTCAGGTGCAAGAATTGATTTCTAAGCTGGATATTCCAGTTCGTCAAGTGATGATTGAAGCACGTATTGTTGATGCTACCGATTCATTTAGTCGATCAATTGGTGTTCGATTAGGGGGTAGCGACCAGCGGGGTATTAATGGCGGTGATGCGGGCTATACTTTAACTGGAACTAATCGAGTTGCTTTCGGTGGAAGTTATAGTGCAGTGTCTGCTACAACGGGTGAAACATCTGGAACTGCGAGTTCTAACTTTTTCAATTTTCCAGCTAGTGGAAATGCTGCTACCTTCGCAGTTTCCATGTTTAGCTCAGCTGCTAATCGGTTTTTAAATTTGGAAATTTCTGCTGCGGAGGCTGATGGTAAAGTTAAAGTGGTTTCCAGTCCTCGTGTTGTGACGGCTGATCAAACCAAGGCATTAATTGAGCAAGGTACAAAAATACCGTATCAATCTGCAACAAGTAGTGGTGCAACTTCTGTTAGTTATCTCAATGCCACGTTAAAGTTAGAGGTTACGCCTCAAATAACCCCAGAGGGCAATATTATTTTAGATCTTGATGTCAACAATGATGAGGTTGGTAGCGCTACCAGTAGTGGTCTTTCAGTTGACACTAAACATATTAAGACTCAGGTTCTGATTGAGAATGGTGGAACGGTCGTAATTGGTGGGATATTTAAGTTAACCGAGACAACTTCTGAGGAGAAGGTTCCTGTTCTCGCTGATTTGCCATGGGTTGGAAATTTATTTAAATCAAAATCAAAAAATCTTAATAAGAGAGAGATGTTAGTTTTTATAACGCCAAAAATGATCTCTGATCGATCGGCTGCACGTTAAATTTTGGGGAAATGAGATGATTTTTTTAAGATATTTTTTGATGGCCTTATTGGGGCTCATATTGCAGGCCTGTGGTGGTGGTGGTGGATCTAGTGGAGCTACAGGTGGAGCTACAGGTGGAGCTACTACAACGACAGCAACGGTGACCATTCCAACAATGTCACTGAT
>ERZ724510.271-NODE-271-length-29744-cov-15.328068_pt1 | contig 29744 bp, 28 predicted proteins | sample MGYA00376043_ERZ724510 | MGnify/ENA primary metagenome ERZ724510 (study PRJEB28724, sample SAMN07190888) | wastewater metagenome | isolation source: influent of sewage treatment plant in Hong Hong | place: USA: Christiansburg, Virginia | collected 2016-03-01 ... | reverse complement strand
TAACGATAACTTTCAAACTATAACGCTGCCAGTACCTTCAGGTTGAATGGGTATACACCTAGATTAACTAATTTACCATAACGATAGGGAACTTCACCGAAAACCGTGTTTTACCCTGACCAGAAATAACAGAAATATCCCCATGATGAGCACGAATAATAGACTTGGTAATCGCCAATCCTAAACCAGCCCCTTCATCTGTTCTTTGCCGTGAGGCATCTCCACGATAAAATCGGTCAAAAATTCGTGAAATTTGCTCTGGTGGAATGTCAGTCCCCGTGTTTTCGATATGCACGGTTCGGGTGTTTCCTTCCTGTATTATGGAAACAGTGATAGTGCCACTCATGTGTGTATGACGAATAGCATTCGATAACAGATTGCTAAAAGCACGGCGAATCATGAGCGAGTCGCCCAAAATAACACCATGTCCTTGACGATATAGGTGTATCGATTTTTCTGCGGCCAACGCGTCATAAAATTCCAGTAACGCATCTATTTCGTCAGCAAGTTCAATCGTCTGCTGGTTTGGCATCATTAGGCCATTGTCTGCTTTTGCTAAAAAAAGCATATCAGAAATCATTCGTGCTAATCGCTCATACTCTTCAAGGTTAGAATAAAGAACCTCCTGATAGTCTTTTGCTGTGCGCGGCTTAGCTAACGAGACTTGAGTCTGAGTCATCAAGTTATTGATGGGTGTCCGCAGTTCATGAGCAAGATCAGAGGAGAAATCAGATAAACGTTGTAATGAGTCACCCAAGCGATCAAGCATGGCGTTAAATGCGCGTGCTAAGGGCTGTAGTTCGAGAGGGACATTTTCTGAAGCTAAGCGTTGTTGTAGTTGCTGAGCAGAAATGCCTTCGGCAACAGCAGCCATTGTTTGTAAGGGACGTAAGCCTCGTCGTGCTGCAAACCAGCTTAATATGGCAATCAGTAGCAGACCACTGCCGCCAACCAGTGCCAGTTGGCGTTCAAAATCATGCAGGAACATTTGGTGATGGGTGGTTTCTGTACCAATGGCGACAATAAATACCTCATTATTGATGCCTGTAGGTAGTTGTGCTGCAAAGCCTCGATAGGAAATGCCATTGGCAACCCATGTGCTAAGTTCGAGGGGCTTTTTACTGCGAATAAGTTGTGGTTCTAGTAAAGCATGGTCGGGAATAGCGGTATGCCCTTCGGCAAAAAGCGTATGGCCTGTGGGACGATCGACACGCACCACCAAATCATGATGACCCACCAATGAATTAGATAATTGTTGAATACGTGCTGCGTCATCTGGTGCAGTATTGTCGAGCAGAATATGGTGAATTAGCTCTAGTTTTCCTTCTAGTAAGGATAAGTCCAATTCATTGAAGTGGTGGCTAACCGACGATCTAATCATCAATCCCATCACGATTAACACGCCAGCCGCTAACAAGGTGAATAACAGACTGGTGCGAACCGCAATGGTATTAGGTAGCCGAAAAGTCATCTGACGCATCCTCCAGAACATAGCCCATTCCTCGGACGGTGTGTATTAGTTTAGCATCAGCAGGGGTATCTACTTTGGTGCGTAGTCGTTTAATAGCTACCTCAACAACATTGGTATCACTATTAAAATTCATATCCCAGACTTGGGATGCAATAAGGGAGTGCGGTAAAATTTCGCCTTCGCGCCGCATCAAAAGCTCTAACAAGGCAAATTCTTTGGCGGTCAGGTCAATACGTCGGCCTGATCGTAAGGCGCGGCGACGGCGAATATCTAGCTCTAGGTCAGCTACATGAAGAATGTCTTCTTCGCGGTTACGCCCCCGACGGAGCAATGTTTTCACGCGTGCCAGCAGCTCGGCAAAGGCAAACGGTTTCACTAAATAATCGTCGGCACCTAGCTCTAGTCCTTTTACGCGGTCTTCAACTTGATCACGCGCGGTTAGAAACAACACAGGCATCATTTTCCCTGCACGACGAATAGCGGCCAGCACTTGCCAACCGTTCAGTTCTGGTAGCATGACATCCAAAATCACTAAATCATAGTCATCGCTCAGGGCTTGATGTTGGCCACTTACGCCATCTTTCACCCAGTCGGTGATATAGCCAGCTTCGGTTAAACCTTGTTTGAGGTAATCACCTGTTTTTGTTTCGTCTTCGACCAATAAAATTTTCATAACTATCTACATCCTAAGTCACATCCAAATCATTATGTTAGTGATGGTACAGTCACTACAATAAACGCTTTCATGCTTACTGATGACAAGATAACAAAAATGTAATGTTGGTGTCATTTTTGTGTTGGTACAGCCAGTCCATGATGATCATGAATCCATTCAGAGTGAAATTATTGTCTACTGCATGTGGAAAGCATTGTGTTAATTCATGGGTGATAGGACGTTATGAAAAGGTTCATTTTAGTGTGTGTGCTATTTCAACAGCCTGTGCTTGCCTTAGCAGAAGAGGTTACTGAGCAAGATACTTTTGTCAGCCCGTTGAAAACTTATCAAGGCTGGCAAGAGCCTACGGTGCGTGATTGGCAGGAGACGCATCGCCAAGTCAGTGCCGAGGCATCTGGCCATGCAGGTCATTCGGGCATGACTATGCCAGATATGCCTCAACCCAAAAATAAACCATCACAGCCCATCATGGATATGAAAAACATGCCAGAACATGAGGGGCATGAAGGCATGAGTCATCAAGGCATGAATATGCCCACCATGTCACCTGAGACCATGCCGTCCACCAACACGGGAAAAGAAGGGCAGGACAAATGAAAAAGCTCTTTAAACCACAGCAAAAACTGTTCTTGACGTTAATGTTGGCAGGTAGTTTAGGTGCTTGTGCCACACTCTCTTCTGATGGCGGCGAGGGGGAAGTAAGGTTACAGGCGGCAAGTTTACTCAATCAGCAAGCGACACCCACCACGACGGAAGCCCCTCGTCAGTCATCGGATGCGCTACTGGCCAAACCACTGTCTGCGGAAGATGCCGTCACTTTAGCGTTATTGAACAATCCACTTCTCCAGCGGCAATTTGCTGAGTTGCGTATTACGGAAACGGAGTTAATCGCCAGCACTCGACCCCGTAACCCTAGTGTGACCTTGGCACGGTTAACACAAGGTTCTGAGCGTGAAGTGGATCGTAGTATTGTGTTTGATGTCATTGGTTTGTTGTTGTCACCCATGCGGGCACCGATAGCTAAACAACAATATCAAAACGCCAAAATGGTCGCCATCCAGTCGGTACTAAAATTGGCTCATGATAGCCGTGTCGCCTATTTTGAGGCTGTCGCCAGTATACAGCGTGCGCGTTATGCCACTGATGTCCAAACGGCGGCTGAGGCAGGTCGTGATTTGGCACGTAATTTGGCGATGGCGGGCAATATCAGCCGCTTGGATGCAGCACGGGAACAGGCTTTTTATGCCTCAGCAACGGCCAATCGTGTCCGTGCTCAGGCTGATGCTGGACTGGCTCGTGAGCGCCTCGTACGGCAATTAGGACTCATCAACGATCAATCTCTGATATTACCCGAGACCTTGCCAGACCTTCCAGCGACTCCACGGGTATTAAACCAAGTGGAACAGTTAGCGATGAATCAACGCATTGATGTGCAGTTGGCTAAACGTCATGCTGAGAGTACCGCGAAAGCACTGAAGCTCAGTAAAGTGACTCGTTTGGTTAATGTGCTAGATGTTGGTTATCAGCGCAATACCTATTCGGATGCACCTAAACAAACGGGTGTAGCAGTAACTCTGGAACTGCCATTGTTTGACTTCGGCAATACCCGTGTTGCCCAAGCAGAAGCGATTTATCAGCGTTCCTTAGCGCAAGTGACTGAAACAGCGGTCAATGCCCGTAGTGAAACGCGTATTGCTTATGCCAATTATCGTACCAGCTATGAACTGGCTAAACATTATCGTGATGAAGTGATGCCGTTGCAGCAGCAAATTTCTGATGAAGTATTACTTCGTTATAACGGTATGCTGATAAGTACCTTTGAGTTGCTTGCACAATCACAAGTGCAAGTGGACAGTATGAATGCCTATCTTGCGGCATTGCAGGATTTTTGGCTTGCTGAGGCCGAACTGACGAGCAGCTTGCAAGGATCAATAGACGCGGGCTAATCGCACTTAATTTGAACTTATCGGTAACTCCGTATTAATGAGATATTTACATGAATAGTCGGCGTGATTTTTTGTACAAAACGGGACTTACGGCGTTGGGTGCTAGTTTGGTATCCAAGGTGCAAGCGGGCATCCCCGAAGCGATGATACAAACAGAGGCGACTACACAACCGCCTGTGATGCCTGCTAATGGCCGTCCTTACAACCCCGTAGTGACACTCAACGGCTGGTCTTTGCCTGCTCGAATGAAAAATGGCGTGAAAGAATTCCATTTAGTCGCTGAACCCGTAGTGCGTGAATTTGCGCCAGGTATGGTCGCACATATGTGGGGTTATAACGGTCAAAGTCCAGGCCCTACCATTGAGTGTGTAGAAGGTGACCGTATTCGTATTTTTGTCACCAATAAATTGCCTGAGCATACGACAGTCCATTGGCATGGTGTGTTACTGCCATCAGGTATGGATGGGGTTGGCGGGTTAAGCCAGCCGCATATCAAGCCTGGGCAAACCTATGTGTATGAATTTACGATGAAAAAATCGGGTACTTTCATGTATCACCCTCATGCCGATGAAATGGTGCAAATGGCGATGGGTATGATGGGTACGCTGATTGTTCACCCCAAAAATCCCGATTTTATGAAAGTTGACCGCGACTATGTGTTTTTACTGAGTGCCTACGATATTGATCCTGGCTCTTATACGCCGCGCGTGTCGGAGATGACCGATTTCAACCTTTGGACGTTTAACTCCCGTGTCTTTCCAGGTTTAGATCCAATGGTCGCGAAAACTGGCGAGCGGGTGCGTATCCGTGTTGGCAATTTGACCATGACCAATCACCCCATTCATTTACATGGCCATGATTTTGAAGTGACTTGTACCGATGGTGGGTGGATACCAAAATCAGCGCGTTGGCCAGAAGTGACAACTGATGTTGCGGTAGGACAAATGCGCGCAGTTGAGTTAACCGCAACCGCAGGGGATTGGGCTTTTCATTGCCATAAATCGCACCATACGATGAATGCGATGGGGCATAAACTGCCAACCATGATTGGTGTGCCGCAACGTGAACTAACCGAAAAAGTCCGCAAGCTCATTCCTGATTATATGGGTATGGGCAGTAAAGGCATGGCCGATATGGGCGAGATGGAAATGCCCTTGCCTGACAACACCCTGCCCATGATGAGTGGGCAGGGGCCGTTTGGTGCGGTTGAGATGGGCGGTATGTTTACGGTGTTGAAAGTGCGCGACAATCAAAAAAAAGGCGATTACAGCGATCCTGGCTGGTATGACAATCCTGCGGGTACGGTCGCATGGTTATATGAAGGAGAGCAGCCCGACACAGTACGTGCAACGTCTGCCCCATCAACAGAGCATGATTTGAAAGTACGCAAACCGACAGGGCATGAAGGGCATTAACCCTGATTCATCCTTTATATACTATTTCCAATCATGACAAATCATTGTCAGGAGCATATTAAAATGAAGAGTAAAAAGCATCATTTGTTGGCCTTAGCACTGGTTATCCCTACGCTGTTCAGCCCGTTATCGGTCTCGGCTCAGAATGATGAATATACCCCACCTGCTGAGGTGAAAGCTGAATCCACTGACACAACAATGGCGATTGATGATCGTTATACCCAAGGTGAAATTCGTAAAGTAGATATTGCTCAAGGGAAACTCACCATCAAGCACGGCGACATCAAGAATCTGGGTATGCCAGGCATGACGATGGTGTTTCGTGTCAAAGATCCTGCGATGGTAAAAACTGTCAAAGCAGGTGATGCCGTGCAATTTGTCGTTGAGTTGGAAAAAGGGGTGATGGTGATTACTGAGTTAAAGAAAAAGCCTTAGCCAGTTGCCATATCAATCACCCTGTTTAATATGGCAGGAGTGATGGGTTAGTGACAGCCCCCGTCGGTGATTACTCCTTCAAACCCACTCAAGATAGGGCAGTCTGGCCGCTGGTCGCCATGACAGTAAGCGGCCAGATGGCTCAAGGTGTCACGCATCTCCGTCAACTCGGTGATGCGTTGTTGCAGCTCAGTGACATGACGTTGGGTGTAATGGTTTCATAAACTCTGTACTCTGATAGTTCTGTGTCTGTCGTTTTTAATGCCTTGTGTTTACGTCGTGAGGTTGATTGAGTGCAGCTAAATTGTCACACTAAATTGGCCTTACATACCCGCCATCGGTTCATCTGCTGCACCTTCTTCTGGCGCTGTTAGTATTTGATACTGCTCAGGAGTTAGCATCGGTAATTTTTGGATAAAAGCCACCATTGCCCAAATACGCTCATCCGTATGCGTCAGACCCCAAGCAGGCATACCACTGGCCTTAATGCCATGTTTGATGTACCAAAAATGGCGAGCAGCACGAGCATTGGCATCGCCATACAAGCCCTTTGTAGGTTCAAGCGACAGATTAGGCGGTTGTGGGTACAAACCTAGTGAAAGATCGGAGTTGATTTTATTAGGCTGTAAATGGCAACCACTACACATCGCATTGTAGTCCTGCCCACCTGTTAATAATTGTTGAGGGTCATTTAATGATGGCACTTGAATATCACGAATAGCACGGGCAATAGAGCGTTCTCTGAGCGTCTCTAATGCCCAATATGTAACAGCAAAGTGTTTGTTATCTGCACCCATGGGATATAACCCAGAATACAAAAAAGCGAAGACACTACAAGCACCCACGATAGCCGTTAGCACTAAGGCTTTGATAGATGTCATTAAGTGTCTTCCTTGATTATAGTCACGATTAATTATGTTGATGTGCGGTAGAGGATTCAGGCATGTGCATTTTCATATCACCCATTGGCATCTTTGAGTGATCCATATTGTCATGATTCATATTTTCATGACCTGCGTCTTTAGTGCTTTTATTTTTCAGAGCCATCTGTTTGGCGCATTTGCTGTGCATTGCTTGCATCACAGGGTCGTCCATGTTCATTTTGGACATATCCATTTTCTGCATACTACTACAATCGGCTTTGGCTTTTTTGGCCGCAGCCTCTTTAGCGTGTTCAGTAGGGTCGTGCGCCCAAACGGTTGCGCTAGTAGCTAATGCTAACGTAAGTATGAAAATGGAGCGGATGCTGGTATTCATGAGTTTTCTCTTTATCAAGTGATAGAGGATGTTGTGTAATGCTAATGTAAGACAATAAAATGAACACCAACATGACTCCAAGATTACAATGTTGTTATGTTGATATACTTTGCTATTTACCGCGCCTGTAACATCTTGAATAAAAACGCCAACAAGCTATATTCGCATTAGTAAAAAGTTATACTAAGAGAATATGAATATAAACATACGCTTGCTACTAACACTGTGTTTAATGCTATTGACGACATTTATGCCGCCGATGGCTTTTGCCTGTGCGAGTGTTTGTGCGGTGACTGTTGAGCAAAAGACGGACACAAACCATCAATCTATGATGGATATGTCCTCTTGTGAGCATGAGGCAACGATGAGTGCGACTCAAATTGATCAATCTCATACCGAAAAAGCGACCCCATGTTTGGCCAGTGCCATGTGCCATTTAACCGTTGGTATATATAGTTCCTTATTGCCCATTAACTTTTTAACAACGTATCCTGTTGTTGTGGCTCATATTCCTGCCTTTGTGCATCAACTTGCCATTACCCCTCCTGATAAACCGCCTAGAGTCTAAATAATATTTTTGTCGTTAGCCGTGGATGATGTGTCGTTCTCGGTAAAGTATTACTTAAATTCAAAGGGTTAATTATGCCTACTCTTATTCCAAGCCTTAGCTTAACGGTGCTAATGCTTGCTATGCCTATGTTTATAGCGTCAGCTTATGCAGAAGACTCACTTTCTAATACAGTGCTGACTTTTGAGGACGCGTTACAACTGTCTGCAAGCACACAACCTGCTGTGCAGGCTTATCAATCGGCTGCTCATGCTGCGCGTCAACAAGCACAAACTGCCGCTCAATTACCCGACCCAAGTCTTAAATTTGGCCTTGTCAATGTACCGATTACAGGCAGTGATGCGTTACGCCTTAATCGAGAAAATATGACCATGACCACGCTTGGCGTGATGCAAAATATGGTGCGCTCTGTCAAACGTGTTGCGGCATCGGCACAGTTACAAGCACAAGCACAGGTACTAACGGCGAATAGCCAAAATCAGGCGCGGCTAATTCAACAAGACGCTGCCTTGGCGTGGTTAGATGTATTTGCCGCCCAAAAAACGCTACAAATAACTCAGCATTTAATGAATGAATTACAGGCTCAACGACAGGTAGCCGCAACACAACTGTCAAGTGGTGCCGTTAGTGCCACCGAGTTATTACAGCAAGATGCGTTATTGGCAATGACGCAAGACCAGCTACTGATGGCTCAAGGTGCAGCTCAAAAAGCGCGTAGTCAGTTAACGCGATGGTTGGGTGATGCCGCAACACGACCATTAAGTTCACATTTACCTATATTAGATACGCCATTACTTGCCTCTCAAGCACAGGAGCGTATCGCTCAACATCCTTTGCTTAAAGTGGCTCAACAAAACATCGAAGTTAGTCGGCATGAAGCCGAATTAGCGGATGCTGCCGACTTGCCTAATTGGAGTTGGGAGCTGATGTTAGGGCAAAGACAAAGCTCACGTGCCGATATGATTAGTGTGCAATTTAGTGTGGATTTACCGTGGCAAAAAGCCAAACGTCAGCAACATCAACAAGCAGCGGCCTTAATGAATGTACAGCAGGCTGAGTTTTTAGCCGAAGATCAGCAACGTGCTTTAAATGCAAGTTTAGACGCGGCAAGCGCAGAGTGTCTAACGGCTAAAGCCAGAGAACAAACCTACCAACAACAACTTATTGCTGCTACCAAAGCCGCTTTAACAATGGCACAAGCGGCCTATCAAACAGGCGCGATACCCTTGTCTTCGGTATGGATGGCGCGGCGTGCGTTGTTGGATGTAGAGCTAAAACATTGGTTAATTCGTATTGAGTATTTACGTGCCGTAGTGCGTTTACATTATTTATTAGATGGCGAAGGGGATGTGTCATGAGTATTTCAAAATCAAGCAAAATGATGCTAGTTGTGACACTGGTGCTATTAACAGGCTTAGGATTATGGCGTTTCTACCCTCAAGCGACGACATCAAACGCTAATGTAAGTAATAGTGCCAAGCAAACAAGCACTGAGCCAAAAATTTTGTATTGGTATGACCCAATGGTTCCCGAACAAAAATTTGATAAGGCAGGCAAATCCCCGTTTATGGATATGCAGTTAGTGCCAAAATATGCCGATAGTGTAAACACCAGTGGTGTGAGCATAAGTGCGGCTGTGGCACAAAACTTAGGCATACGCGTTGTTAAAGCCAAACTTACCGAGTTTGCTGATGGCTTGTCTGCCGTAGGCCGTGTTGAGCTAGATGAACATCGTGTATATGCGGTACAAACCCGTAGTGCAGGCTTTGTTGAGCGTTTAGCGGTGCGAGCCGTTGGGGATACAGTACGTGCAGGGCAAAAAGTAGCAGAGATTTACGCGCCCGAATTATTAGCGGCTCAACAAGAATATCTAGCCTTATTAAAAATTACAGGCATAGCCGACATAGACACCTTACGCCAAGCAGCACGACAACGCTTACAGTTATTAGGCATGGCTCCACAAGAAATAACCACAATTAGTAAAACAGGTCAAGCAAACCCACGTATAGGCGTGTATGCCCCTGCATCGGGTGTGGTTACCGAGCTGTTGGTGCGTGAGGGGGGACAGGTATTGCCATCAAGCAACTTAATGCAATTGGCCGATTTATCGCGTGTGTGGTTGTTATTAGAGATTCCAGAAAACGATGCTTCACGCCTAAAAATAGGTGATGAGGTTGAGGCTAAGTTTGATAGTTTAGCTGAGGATTATTTTACAGGGCGTATTGATTATATCTATCCCATGCTTGAACGCAGCACCCGTAGTGTGCAGGTACGCGTTGTTTTGGCTAATAGTAAGGGAATATTAAAAACGGGGATGTTCGCCAACGCAAGTTTGGCAGGAAGTCGTCGTAAAGTAATAAGTATTCCTTCGGAAGCCGTCATTAGTACAGGCACACGCACCGTTGTCATTATTAAAGAAGGGCAACGTTTTAGACCAGCCGAAGTGCGTTTAGGCGCAGAAAAAAAGGGTCAAAGTGAAATATTACAAGGCTTAGCCGTGGGTGAAGAAGTGGTGGCATCGGGTCAGTTTTTAATTGATTCGGAGGCTTCACTTAATGGCGTATTAGCGCGTTTATCTCATGATACAGATACGCCTCACGAAATGGAGATGTCTCATGATATGAACATGTCTCATGACATGGAGATGTCTCATGATTAAGCAAATTATTCTTTGGTCGGTTAAACAACGACTCTTAGTCTTATTGGCCGCCTTGTTACTGAGTGCATGGGGTGTTTTTTCGCTACTGCGTACTCCTTTAGATGCCATTCCCGACTTATCCGATACCCAAGTTATTATTCGTACTTCATGGCAAGGCCAAGCACCACAAGTAGTCGAAAACCAAGTAACTTACCCTTTAACAACGGCCATGTTGTCTGTGCCTCATGTTAAAACCGTGCGCGGTTATTCTTTTTTTGGTGACTCCTTTGTGTATGTTTTATTTGACGATAACGTCGATTTGTATTGGGCGCGTTCACGCGTGCTGGAGTATTTAAGTCAAGTCGCTAGTCGTTTGCCAGCAGGTGCAAAACCGAGTTTAGGGCCTGATGCTACAGGCGTGGGCTGGATTTATGAATACGCCCTCGTTGATAAAACAGGTACACATGATTTGGCACAGTTACGCGCCTTACAAGATTGGTTTTTAAAATTTGAGCTTAAAACCGTTCCTAATGTTTCCGAAGTGGCTACCTTAGGCGGTATGGTAAAACAATTTCAGGTGCAAGTTGACCCCGATAAATTACGCAGTTATGGCTTGCCTCTATCTACCGTGACCGAGGCCATTAAAGCCGCCAACAGTGAAAATAGCGGTGCGTTATTACAACGTGGTGAAGCGGAATACATGGTGCGTGTTCAAGGTTATTTAAAGACTTTAGATGACTTTCACCATATTCCTGTTAGTGTTTCTGCCACAGGTACACCCATTTTATTAGGAGATATTGCCCGTATTCAAATTGGCCCCGAAATGCGCCGTGGTATTGCCGAATTAAATGGTGAAGGTGAAGTGGTCGGTGGAGTGGTTGTGTTACGCGCAGGCGAAAATGCACGTCAAACGATTATCGCGGTTAAAGAAAAACTGGAAATTCTAAAACATAGTTTGCCGTCAGGCGTAGAAATAGTGACCACCTATGACCGCTCGCAACTCATTGACCGAGCGGTGGAAAATTTGTGGCATAAACTGCTCGAAGAGTTTTTAGTGGTCGCTGTGGTTTGTGCGCTATTTTTATGGCATTTACGGTCGGCTTTAGTGGCCATTATTGCCCTGCCTTTGGGGGTGTTAATGGCGTTTATTATCATGCACCATCAAGGCATTAACGCCAATATTATGTCCTTGGGAGGTATTGCTATTGCCATTGGTGCCATGGTAGATGCGGCGATTGTGATGATAGAAAACGCCCATCGTAAGCTAGAGCAGTGGCAGCTTGAGCATGGCGCAAGCACACGCAAACAACAAATCAATGTGATTATTGATGCCGCGTGTGAGGTAGGGCCTGCGCTGTTTTTCTCTTTGCTGATTATTACCTTGTCGTTTATTCCTGTGTTTAGTTTACAAGCACAAGAAGGCCGCTTATTTGCCCCGTTAGCCTATACTAAAACCTATGCTATGGCAGCAGCAGCAGGTTTGTCGGTCACCTTAATCCCTGTGTTAATGACATTTTTTATTCGGGGGCATATTCGTCCTGAACACCAAAACCCCATCAACCGAGGCTTAATTAAGGTCTATAAACCGCTTTTGTTGGCGGTTTTACATCATCCTAAAAAAACGCTTTTGCTTGCCATAATGACCGTATTGTTGACGCTGTGGCCGTTATCAAAGTTAGGCTCAGAGTTTATGCCACCTTTAGACGAAGGGGATTTGTTGTATATGCCCACGGCCTTGCCGAGCTTATCTGCCGATAAAGCCGCCGAAATTGTTCAACTTACAGATAGGTTATTAAAAACCGTTCCCGAAGTAAAAACCGTCTTTGGTAAGGCAGGGCGAGCCGAGTCAGCTACCGATCCTGCGCCCTTAGAAATGTTAGAAACCACCATTCAACTCAAACCGCGCAGTGAATGGCGTGAGGGTATGACGCTAGAAAAACTCATCAAAGAATTAGATGCGCTAGTACAAGTCACAGGCATGGCTAATGTCTGGGTGCAACCGATACGTAATCGTATTGATATGTTGGCGACAGGCATTAAAAGTCCTGTGGGTATTAAGTTGTCAGGCGCAGATTTAGTCACCTTGGAAAAGTTAGGCCAAGAAGTAGAGCGTATTGTAAAACCCATTCAAGGAGCAAGCTCAGTCATTGCCGAACGGGTCACAGGCGGTCGTTATGTGGATGTTAATATTGACCGTCTGCAAGCGGCACGTTATGGCCTAAGTATTCAAGAGGTACAAGGTTTTATTGCTGCTGCGGTGGGTGGGGAAAATATTAGCGAACAAATAGACGGCCTAGCTCGATTTCCTATTAATGTGCGTTTTCCACGTGAACGCCGTGACTCAATAACGTCACTAGAAAGTTTGCCGTTTGTGACCCCAAAAGGAGCCACGATAACGCTTGGAGCTATTGCCACTTTAAGTATTAGTGATGGTGCGTCGATGATTAAAAGTGAGAATGCCCGCCCTAATTTATGGATTTATGTTGATATTCGTGACCGTGATTTAGCAGGCTTTGTTAATGAAGCCAGAAGCAAAGTCGAACGCGAATTAGTGTTACCTGCGGGTTATGCCGTGGCATGGTCAGGACAGTTTGAGTATTTTGAACGTGCCGCAAAACGTCTCATGTGGGTCGTGCCAATGACATTGGCGATTATTTTTATTTTGCTGTTTTTGGCCTTTAGTCGTATGACTCCTGCGTTGCTTATTATTGGCACACTGCCTTTTGCTGTGGTGGGTGCAATTTGGTTTTTGTATGCCTTAGGACACAACTTTTCGATTGCTTCAGGGGTTGGGTTGATTGCCTTGTCAGGCTTAGCCGCAGAGTTTGGCGTAATCATGTTGGTTTATCTTGATGATGCGATTGCTCGTTACCAAAAGGCAGGGCAGCTCAACACACTTGAAGATTTACACCATGCCTTAATTGATGGAGCCGTGTTAAGAGTACGACCTAAAGCCATGACCGTTGCTGTTATTTTGGCAGGTTTATTGCCTATTCTTTGGGGGACAGGAACAGGCTCCGAAGCCATGAGTCGTATTGCGGCACCGATGGTTGGGGGAATGTTAACCGCACCATTATTGTCATTGTTTGTGTTACCTGCTGCTTATGTGTTACTGCATCAGAGGAGGGTAAGAAAACAGAAAAAATCATCATAAATCGGTGACATCGTTATCAATCTGATTTTTAGGTGACAAAAATGTCATCTAGCAGTCAGGTTGACGACAGGGCTAATCACCTATGATTTGTATGTCTATTAAATGGTTATGTTTCTTTAATTCGGATTACTATTTCTTAAATTGGAGGAAGTCATGAATATTAATGCAAATAAAATGGGTATTTCTAGTGCTGTTTCTTTTAGCATTCTTTGGATCGCGTGTAGCACCGCTGTTCATTTTATGCCGCAACCCATGATGATGATGACTGGGCATATGATGCACGCAGATTTAGGCACATTAGGGTGGACTCTTAGTTTTTCGGGGTTTTTAGCTGGATTGGTTGCTTGGGCTGCAATTGCAGGTGCCAGTGGTTGGCTAATAGCCTCAATATATAACAGGCTTTAATTTAGCCATGTGTTAGGACTTACGCGGTTATCGCTTATTTGTTCACATTTCAATCGTTTTCAACGATTTTATGCTCGCAAAACGCGCTAATTGCGGTGCAATGCGTAAGTCCTGATGTTTGGTTTTTCTACCCAAAACATAACAAAACGGTCAATGCCGTCTACAGCTGGACAGTTTTAGGCGTGGCTTTGCTAACAAATTGCCCATTACTTTGGCGTTATAATGCACCATATTGGTGATAGGAGTTTTTGATGTCTGATAATCAACATCATCATGACCATGAGGGTCATGCACATTGCACCACATCTTCAATGACAACCAAAAACACAAAGCCACTAAAAGATCCCGTATGTGGTATGACAGTGAGTGCCACATCAACACATCAATCGGTGTATCAAGATAAACAGTTTTATTTTTGTAGTCCTAAATGTCTCGATAAATTTAGGTTAGAGCCAGCTAAATACTTAAATGATGCACCCGTTGCTGTGGTAGCACCTAACAATGCCGATATTGAATACACCTGCCCAATGCACCCCGAAGTGCGCCAATTTGGCTCAGGAAGTTGTCCTAAATGTGGTATGGCATTAGAGCCAGTGCAACCTGATTTAGAAGAGCGTGAAAACCCAGAATTAACAGACTTTAGACAGCGTTTTTGGCTCACACTTCCGCTGACGTTGGTCGTTTTTGTGTTGGCAATGTTTGGACATCGCTTGCAATGGTTTGATATGGCTGTGCAAAGTTGGATAGAACTCGTAGTTGCTACGCCTGTCGTGCTTTGGGCAGGTTGGCCGTTTTATGTGCGTGGCTTACAATCAATAATTCATCGTAGTCCTAATATGTGGACGTTGATTAGCTTAGGTACAGGTGCGGCGTATGTTTATAGCATTGTTGCTACCGTTGCACCTCACGTGTTTCCTGCATCTTTTGTTTCAATGGGGCGTGTTGCGGTTTATTTTGAAGCGGCTGCGGTGATTATTTCTTTAACATTGCTAGGGCAGCTTATGGAGTTGCAAGCAAGATCGCAAACCTCTGCGGCTATTAAATCTTTACTACGACTTGCACCAAAAATAGCCCGTCGTATCCGTGATGATAACTCTGAAGAAGATATCCCATTAACCCATGTTCATGTTGGCGATAAATTGCGAGTGAGGCCGGGCGAAAAAGTTCCCGTTGATGGCATTGTGATTGAAGGGAGTAGCGCGGTAGATGAGTCCATGCTAACGGGAGAACCGCTTCCTGTAAGTAAAAAAACAGGTGACAAAGTGATTGGTGCAACACTCAATACTAATGGAGCCTTGGTTATACGTTCCGAACGCGTAGGATCAAACACCATGCTGGCGCAAATTGTACAAATGGTGATGCAAGCACAGCGTTCACGTGCGCCCATGCAACGGATGGCAGATAGCGTAGCAGGTTATTTTGTAGTGTCTGTTATTGCTATAGCCCTGCTCACTTTTTTAGGTTGGGGGCTATTAGCATCTAATTGGATATTTGGCTTAATTAACGCAGTTGCCGTTCTTATTATTGCCTGTCCTTGTGCTTTAGGTTTAGCAACACCCATGTCTATTATGGTGGCAACGGGTACAGGTGCAAGTAAAGGCGTATTGTTTAGAGATGCCTCTGCAATTGAAAATTTACGAAAGGTTGATACCTTAATCGTTGATAAAACAGGCACTCTCACCGAAGGTCGCCCTGCGTTTGATTGTATTGTTCCTGCACAGGGGTTTAATGAGGCTGATGTACTATATCTAGCTGCCAGTTTAGATCAAGCAAGTGAACATCCTCTTGCGACTGCTATTGTAAATGCCGCTCGTGAGCGCGGTATTACACTCCAAAAAGCAACCCAATTTGAGTCCAATACAGGTATTGGTGTACATGGCAAAGTGGATGGAAAAAACTTAGTAATGGGCAACACGACACTCATGGCACAAACGGGTGTTGTTACTGAATCGCTCCAAGACTCCGCAGAAAAGCTAAGAATGCAGGGTGCAAGCGTCATGTATTTGGCAGTAGATGGAAAGTTGGCAGGGTTATTAGCTGTTTCTGACCCTATTAAAGCGACCACATTAGATGCTTTGGCTTCGTTAAGAGCCGCTAATATTCGCGTTATTATGGCAACAGGTGATGGCTTAACAACGGCTAAATCAGTAGGACAGCGTTTAGGTATAGAAGAGGTGTATGGGGAAGTTAAGCCAGCAGACAAACTCGCATTAGTAGAGCGTCTTCAAAATGAGGGCCGTTGTGTTGCGATGGCAGGTGATGGTATCAATGATGCACCAGCACTCGCTAGGGCGGATGTGGGTATTGCGATGGGGACTGGTACAGATGTTGCCATGAATAGCGCACAAGTGACGCTAATAAAAGGAGATTTACGTGGTATTACTTTAGCTTGTGATATTTCCATTGCGACCGTTGCCAATATGAAGCAAAACTTAGCCTTTGCTTTTGTTTATAACGCTATTGGCGTACCCATTGCGGCAGGTGTGTTGTACCCATTAACAGGTTGGCTATTGTCACCCATGATTGCGGCTGTAGCGATGAGTCTTAGCTCAGTATCAGTAGTGTTTAATGCGCTACGCTTGCGTCGTGGAGTTTAGGTTTTCCGAAGATGATTTTGGGTTGTTTTTTGTTCTATTTTGCCGCATTTAGCGTGTCAATGCAGGAGTGTATTGTGGCTGGGATTGTCAGGTGTCATTAATACTATCTCGTGGATTTTTTATTACAAGGCACTCAATGTTGGCGATGTGGTGGCAGTCGCTCTCATTGATAAAGTCAGTGTCGTCGTTGCTATCGTGTTGGCCAGTCTGTTACTTAAAGAAGTGAAGTGATTCCTTACGGATGATGACTGGCGCGGCATTGATTGTTGCAGGTCTGCTGGTGATCACCAAGAAGTCGTGAGCCAAGCAAGTTGGCATCATGGATATGTAAAAACAACGTGACAATACACCTCTTTATGACTGATAATAATTCTCATTAGCAATGAGTCAGTTTTTTTATGCCATCATTCCATCCACTACGTCGGCGCTCTCACCATATGGCTCTCATACTAGGTGTGTTGTTGCCTGCGTATTTTTTGGTGGTTATTGGATTGTTTAACTGGCTTCCCATGCTCTGGCTTGGCAGTCATGGTCATCAATTTGTGGTTGAGGATAAAGGTCAAAGCGTCGAATGGGTTATTCATGACCATAGCAAGGATTACGCCTCTGACCATGTGGCTCATGTCGTTAATCATACGTTGACGGTTCCCTGTGATGATGAAGGGAAGAGTGGTTTGAATGCCGAACGGGATAAAACGCCGATAATCTTCTTGTCTTTATGGGGATGGTTTGCCATTTGGTGTCTGTCTTTAACACGCTTGCAGCATCGCATACCTCGCCCAACTCCTATCTGTCGTAACTCGTTGCCTTTTCTCAGGCGGACGATGGTCATGCGTCATTAATTTCTCCAAGGCAACTAACGAATACCTTTTCGATTTTTTGTATCTATGAGAGAAAAATATGATGCGTTTTACCTGCTATATCCCCGTTTTAAAGATGGCCATGCCCAAGGGTGATGGTGTGCAACAACAATTTTGTTGTTTGGTATCCTGTTGTTTAAAGGAGATTGATCCATGCTAGCGATATTCATGACAACGTTCCGCGAAGGGCTAGAGGCTTTACTGATTATTTCGATAGCGATGGCGTTTCTACGCAAAACAGATAATGCCTTGTTACTCAGGCCGTTGTTTTCGGGTGCAATAACGGCTGTTGCAGGCTCTGCTGCGTTAGGTGTTTATCTGGCGCGGACAGGCGCATTATCCCCCGTGTGGGAAGGCTGGCTCGCGCTTGCGGCGGCAGTGCTCATCATCAGTTGTGTCATTCACATGACGCGGCACGGCACGAAAATGTCTCAGGAGATTCGTCAACACCTTACTGCGCTGACTGAAGGTAAGCTTCGTGCGGTCTGGTGGAGTGTCTTCTTTTTTGCCGCCTTTATGGTGGGGCGAGAAGGCGTAGAAGCGGCGACGCTCATCGCGGCACTGGCCAGTACCGCCAGTGGATTAAACCTTGCTGTCAGTGCCGTTGGCGGGTTTGGTTTGGCTGCTGGGTTGGCATGGTTATGGAGCCGTTATGGGCAACGAGTGAATGTCGGTTTGTTGTTCCGTGTTACGGGAGCATTCTTGGCTGTGTTTTCAGTGCAGCTCGTTATTTATGCTTTCCATGAGTTTTCTGAGGCGGGAGTCTTACCTGTGCTGGATAATACCTACTGGCATAATGCCACCGAAGCTTATGGCCCTGGTGGTGAATATGGGGTCTGGCTCACATACTCGCTGATTCTCGTGCCTATGGGATTGATGATGTGGGATTGGTTATCTCGTCAAGTGTGGTCGGTTGCAAAAAACTGAACTGTGGAGTGATCTGTAAAAGAGGTTGGTCATGGTATTGGCTGGCCTCTTAACGCCGCTTTAGAGCTTTACACTTTACAAAGACTCTCATGCTGATGCGCTATTTGCCCCAGCCCATCGTAATAATAGCCATGCCCAGCAATGCCAGACCAGCACCAACCATATCCCAGACACTGAGTTTTACGCCGTCAACCCAATACAGCCATGCTAATGCGGTTGCCACATACACACCACCATAAGCGGCATAGACGCGGCCACTGGCCGCAGGGTGTAGCGTTAATAACCAGACAAAAGCAATTAAACTAAGCGTCGCAGGGACGAGTAACCACACTGACCCCTGCTGACGTAGCCATAACCACGGTAAATAACAGCCCAATATCTCAGCCAATGCGGTGACAAAAAATAGTCCCGTTGTCTTCAACAGTTCCATCGTATTTTTCCCGTCTTATGACACTATATTCATATCAAACCAGTGACACAATGCCCCGATAACCAATGTATAAACCCATCAGAGTGATGACTCCACCCGAAAAATAAGGCGCGTAACGAGCAATCGCCCCAAAGCCTTGCCAGCGTTTCGAGACATGTTTAACACTGAGCGCGGCTAATGTGCCTGACGCGACCATCGTTAACGCCAGTCCCACACTAAAACTCAACACCAGCGTCGCGCCAAGGTTCACCTGTTTTAATTGCAGACAAAGCAACAGCACCGTAATAGCAGCAGGACAAGGGATTAAACCACCTGTCAGGCCAAACATCATTATTTGTCCTGTCGTCACTTCCCGATGGGCAAAGCGGCGACGAATATCATTGGCATGAGCCAGTTCATGTGGGTCTTGATAACCTGTTTCTGCCATATCCAGTGTTTGCAAATCGGTCAGGGCATGGGTATGGCCATGCTCAACAAATTCAACATCAAAATCGTGACTATGGTGACCGTGGCTCAATTGCAGGCGGACAACGAATTCATGCGGTTCAGGGATTTCATCGACCGACTGAAAAAAATTCTGTTGCCGTTGAAGTTTGAATGTTTGCAAGCTGCCATTTGCCCGCTCGGTGGTTAAAGACAGCATCTCTGCTGTGACACCTTTTAAGGCATCCGAAGATTCAGCATGAATACGAAAACAGGGAGGCACGTCATGCTCAAAAATTTCCAGCCGCAATACCCCATGTCCCGTATCAATAAGCCGTGACTCATCGTGATGATGGTGATCATGGCCATGTTCGTGGTTGTCTGCTAAACGGCCATAATGCCAGTTCCGTAGCATCATCCAAGCGGCAATCCCTATAATTAAAATAGCCGAGACAATTTGAAAATAAGGCTCGGTAGTTTCAGCGTTCCAATGACCGCCAAAATAATACATACCCACGATAGCAACCAACCAGACAACCGCCGTATGCGATAACGTCGCCGACAGTCCCAGTAATACCGCCTGTTTCACCGTGCCACGAATAGCAACAATAAAAGCCGCCATCATGGTTTTAGAGTGGCCAGGCTCAAGGCCATGCAGTGCGCCCAACAGAATGGCACTCGGAATAAATAGCCAAGCCTGACCTTGGGCAACCAAGGTGGAAAACTCAATCATGGTGATAGCTCTTTAAAGGTATTTAGTAATGGCTTTGAATTCTTTGACGATGTCATCGGTCGTTCGAGAGTCGTCATCGAGAGCATGTTCAAGGCAGTGGTCAATATGGTCATGGATAAGCAATTTTTTGGCATTACTTAACGCGCTTTCAACGGCTTGCAGTTGTTGGGTGATGTCCAAGCAGGGGCGATCTTCCTCTAGCATGGTAATGACGCTATTCAGGTGACCGTGAGCGCGCTTGAGACGTTTGATGATGTCGGGGTGAGATGTATGTGTAGTCATTGCATTATCCTATCCCCTAGGGTAGGATAATGCAAGTGGTCTATCAGGCTGATGTTTAAGGCAGTTAACAAATTGTTACTTACAAGTACCGTTCGGATTACGGCATAATCCACAACTTCTGATTTTCACTTTCACCCTCGTACAGGCATTATTTTCTTATGGTTGCAGTGTCCCGACTTGTTGTGCAGCTATTATGCCTGCTCAGTTATCTGTGGACATCGACCTGTCTGGGAAATGTGCTGCTCATTAATCAGCTCGTCCAGCAAGACCCGTACCCAAACATCATCATGATTGATGAGGCCAGCGATTTGCTGACGGTTCATCATAAAGGGCATCGGGATCAGCACGAACCGCAAGCAAAAGATGAACGCCAAGCGGGTAGTGAACATGAACATGGCGATCACGTTGTTAAAATTGTATGTGTTGACCATCAACCATCGGGATTAACAGCCAAACCACCGCTTAACAAGATTCAGGTCGCCGACGCTCTTTGGGCTTACCTGCCACCGCCTGTTGTCAGTTATACAGCCACGGCAAAAACCTTATTACTGGCTCAGCAGCCACCGCCATTGAGTCGAAACTCCTCTCTAGCCATTGTTCAATTGACCCGCCTACGCATTTGACAGCCTCAGCCCCGCCTTCCGTGCGGTGCTTCCTCACGTTTATCTCTTAGCGATTTTCCGCTCTTATTTCATTGATTTTTACGTTTTCTCTTGAGGACTGTCATGTCTTTTTTTCGTCCCTCTCTGGGCGCAGTAGCTATTATGCTACTCAGTGCCTCTCCCTATCTATTTGCCAAAGAAGCATCCAACACCTTCGCCATTTCTGATGCCCAGATGCGTGCTTTAGGTATTGAACTGGTGGAATTGCAACGCCAGCACGATACCGTTGGCACACGTTTTCCTGCTCAAGTTATTCTGCCGCCACAACAGGAGCAGGTCGTTAGCGCACCTGTCGCGGGTTTAGTCAGTCAGATTTTCGTGCAAGAAAACCAGCGTGTTGCGGTGGGTGCGCCCTTAGTGGTGTTAAGTAGTCCACAATTGGGCGAACAGCAACTGGCATTGGTGCAAGCGACTAATCGGCTGCGGCTAGTTAAAGCGACGGCTACCCGTGAACGGGCATTATTTAACGAGGGCATTATTCCGCAACGGCGTGTCGATGAAGCCGAATCAGCGCAACGTGATGCCGAAGCCGTGCTTAATCAAGCGCAAGCTATGTTGATGCTGTCAGGTGTGAGCAAGGCAGAGCTTCGTCGGATGACAGAGAAAGGTGTCGTCAGTAATGAACTGACTGTCACCGCTAAAACATCGGCCACGGTAACTAGCCTGAACGCCAAATTAGGGCAACGTGTGGTCGCTGCCGATCCGTTGTTGCAGCTCGCCAAACTCGACACGCTTTGGCTGGATATACAAATTCCCAGCGGTGAAGCAGCGCGCTGGACAACAGGGCATAAATTACATATCGCAGGTGGTGCCGAAGGCACGGTGTTGAGCGTCAGTCCGTTAACGGGCAATGGCCAAACAGCCCATGTACGCGCCAAAGTCACTAGCGGGGCAACGGCACTGCGTTTGGGCGATTTTGTCCAAGTGGAATTACCTGTACCCACAGGCTCGGCGTGGGATATTCCGATTGCCTCTATCGCCCGTCAAGGTCAGCAAGTGGTGGTTTTTGTGCGTGATAAGGGCAATTTTAACGCCATCCCGATTCAGGTTGTCGCCAGCGCAGGTCAACGCGCCAAGGTCAGCGGTACGCTGAAAGCGGGTGATCGTATTGCCGCAACCAGTGTCATTGCCCTGAAAGCGGCGTGGCAAGGTGTCGGTGGGGCGGAGGAAGAATAAGCCATGATTACCAGACTTATTCAATTTGCGCTCGCGCAACGGGTGTTTATTCTCATACTCGCCGCCTTGCTGTCAGGCATGGGTTGGTATGCCTTTCAACAAATTCCCATTGATGCATTTCCTGATGTTGCCAGCACACAGGTAAAAATCATTTTCAAAGCACCAGGCATGACCCCTGAAGAGGTGGAAAACCGTGTGGCTGTGCCGATTGAAACGGAAATGCTCGGTATTCCTAAACAAGAGATGCTGCGGACGACCGTTAAATACGGCATTGTCGATATCACGCTAACCTTTAATGATGGCACCGATATTTATTGGGCGCGCCAGCAAGTCGCTGAACGTCTGTCAGGGGTGATGTCCGACCTGCCTTCAACCTTAGAAGGCGGTATGGCTCCCATCACCACGCCACTGGGTGAGATGTTTCAGTTCACTGTCGATAATCCCAACATGAGCCTGATGGAGCGTAAATCCTTGCTCGACTGGGTGATTAGACCTGCCTTACGCACGGTGTCGGGTGTGGCTGATGTCAACGTCTTGGGCGGTGTCTCGCGCAGTTATGAAGTCGTGCCAGATCCTGTACGCATGACCGCCGCTGGTATCACTATTGACGTACTGAAAGCGAAAATTGAAGCCAATAACCGTAATGATGGCGCAGGGCGACTGCGTGAAGGCGGCGAAGTGTTATTGGTGCGCAGCGAAGGCAATATCACCAGTCTGGATGATTTGCGGGCGATTGTTATCAAAGTAGATGGCATGACTCCCGTGCGTATCAGCGATGTTGCCGAAGTACGCATAGGCGAAATGACCCGTAATGGTGTGGTTACCGAAAGTGGCAAAGGCGAAGCCGTTGAAGGTTTAGTGTTGGGATTGGCGGGGGCTAATGCCCGTCAAGTCGTGGCAGGAGTCGAGCATAAAATCACCGAGCTGATGCCAAGTTTGCCCAAAGGCACCAAACTCAGCGTCTTTTATAATCGCGCCTCTCTAGTGGACAAGGCCGTGCAGACCGTCACTACATCACTGGCGGAAGCTATCGTCTTGGTATTGATTCTGCTGGGCGTGTTTTTAGGTAATGTCCGTGCGGCTATTACGGTTGCCGTAGTGTTGCCATTGTCGGCTTTAGCGACGTTTATTTTGATGCACCAAGTCGGTATGTCGGCCAATTTGATGAGTCTGGGCGGTCTCGCTATTGCTATTGGTATGCTCGTTGATGCCGCCGTCGTCGTCGTGGAAAACGTCGTCCAACATCTGGCACATGACCCATCAAAAGGAAAGTTGCCACGCTTGCATATTGTCTATAGAGCCGTGCGTGAAGTGGCCGCTCCTGTGGTCACGGGTATGTTGATTATCATTATCGTCTTTTTGCCGTTATTGACATTGCAAGGCATGGAAGGCAAGTTTTTTGTTCCTGTTGCCATGACCATTGTTTTTGCTTTAGCCAGTTCTTTAGTGCTGTCACTAACGGTTATTCCTGTATTGGCTTCATTGCTGCTGAAATCAGTGGCGCATGAAGAGCCGTGGTTGCCGCGTCAGTTATTGCGTCTTTATGAACCCTTACTCAACAAAGCGTTTCTTCATCAAAAAGTGGTGATGGCGGGTGCAGGTCTATTGTTGGTATTAGCGGGCGTGTTGTACCTGCAAGTTGGTAAAACCTTTATCCCGACGATGGATGAAGGCGATATTGTCATGGGCATTGAAAAGCTGCCATCCATTAGTCTGGAAGAAAGTGCAGCACTCGATCTAAAAATTCAGCAAGCAGTAATGAAAGCTGTGCCTGAAGTTATCGGTGTCGTTGCACGGGCTGGATCTGATGATATTGGCCTTGACCCGATGGGGTTGAACCAAACAGATACTTTTCTGATTCTGAAACCACGTTCTGAGTGGCGTATGGACAGTAAAGACGAACTGCTGGATGAGTTGCGTAAAGTGCTGGATCAACTGCCAGGCACTGCCTATAGCTTCACCATGCCCATCGAAATGCGCGTTTCCGAGATGATTATGGGTGTGCGTGGTGATGTTGCGGTGAAGGTTTTCGGCCCCGATCTGGCAACACTAAATCGTTTGGCGGGTGAGATCGAAGCAACACTGAAAACTGTTTCAGGTAATCAGGATGTTTATACCGTCGTTAACGATGGTGTCCAATATTTGAGTGTTGTTGTTGACCGACTGGCAGCGGGTCGCTTTGGTTTATCAGTCGAAGAAGTGCAAGAAGCACTGCGTCTGCAAATTCAGGGTGTAGAGGCTGGGACGGTACTTGAAGGGGTTCGCCGTGTGCCCATCCAGATTCGTGGTTCGGAAGGCGTACGGATGTCACCAGGCGATTTTGCCAATCTGCGTATTACCAATCCTGCGGGCGAATCCATCCCCCTAAACACCATTGCTCGACTGGAGCGCGTGGCGGGTCCCGTCAAAATAGACCGTGAATTAGGCAGTCGTTACAGTGTCGTCGTCGCCAATGTTACAGGCCGTGATTTAGTTGGTTTTGTCGAAGAGTCCAAACGCACTATTGCCGCTAAAGTGAAGTTGCCCGACGGTTATAGACTCAGCTTTGGTGGTCAATTCGAGAACCAGCAACGGGCGGCAGCACGTTTAGGTATCGTCACACCTATCGCCTTGTTGCTGATTTTCATTCTGTTGTTTTCCAGCTTTCGTTCGTTACGTCAAGCCTTGTTGGTACTCAGTAATATTCCTTTTGCGCTGGTCGGCGGCATTCTCGGCTTATGGCTGACGGGAGAATATCTGTCGGTTCCCGCCTCCGTGGGTTTTATCGCCTTGCTTGGTATTGCTGTTCTCAATGGTGTGGTGATGGTGAGTTATTTTAACCAACTCCATGCTGAAGGTTTAAGCATTGATCAGGTGGTGCGCGAAGGAGCAAAAAGACGGTTACGACCCGTGTTGATGACGGCAGCCATTACCGCGTTTGGTTTGTTGCCGCTGTTATTTGCCACAGGCCCAGGCTCAGAAATTCAGCGGCCACTGGCGATAGTCGTGATTGGTGGTTTGATTACGGCGACTGCGTTAACCCTCATTATTTTACCGATGCTCTACGCCCGCTACGCTTTCAAGGAGGCGCGCCATGACTGATGTTTGCCTGAATTTATTAGGCTCTCCCGAACTGGAAGAGAAACTGTTAGATCAATTATTGATGCACCCGAAAATCTCGATTTTTGTTAGCCAAGCTGCCGCCAGTCACGGCGGCCATATTGGTGATCTCGACCAAGGCGAACAGGTATTGGGACGGGGTGACGCAGTACTGATACAGGCGTTATTAAGCGACGAAGATGCCGAGTCATTACTAGCAGAGTTGCGCGTGATGTTTGCGAACTCTGGCGTGTTGTTTTGGATGACACATGTGATGTCCAGAGGAGCATTATAATGACACTACGTTACTTTTCGCTTTTACCTCTGTTGTTAGGCATGGGTTTGACCTCTGCGGCGGATGTCGCTATTCCACTGGTGTTGCCAGAGTCAACAGCACTACGCTGGCTGACCAGTGACCCCGCCTTGGTCAGTGCTGACAACGCTTTGGCCGCTGCTAACATTGAGGCGAATCAACAGGCACTTTCGCCTTACGACTGGGTTGCGAATGGCACTTATCAACGTCGTGACTATTCATCAAGTAATGGTACTGGCTCAAACTCCAATGAGTGGAATGTCGGGCTGGAACGGACTTTTCGCCTACCCAACAAAGTTAAAGCGGATGAAGCCAGTGCCAAGGCCATTCGATTGATAGCTCCCGCAGAATATAAACAAGCTCGCCGTGAAGCGGCAGAAGCATTGCTTAATGCGTGGTTTGACTGGCTGGCTGCCGATGCGCGTAAAACGTTACTGCTGAGTCAACAAAGCAGTATTGAAGATAATGTCGCTGTCGTCGGCAAACGAGTCAAAAGTGGTGATGCCGCCGTGCTGGAACAACGTCTGGCGAGTGCGGAATTAATTGCTATTCAGCGACAGGTCAATGAAGCCAAGAATGCCGAAGTCACGGCATGGACGTTTTTAGCCGCTCGTTATCAAGCCACGGAAGAAGCTAAAACGACGGCACTGCCAGAGCCAATTGCCGTGCCACAAGATTTATCGTGGTGGCAAACGCGGATGCTCGCGGTGAACGATCAACTGACGTTAGCGCAAGCCCAAGTCGCCAGTGCCGAAGCCCTAGCGCAGCGCGCCAAAGCGGAACAACGGCCTGATCCGACTTTTGGGGTGTTTACAGGCAGGGAAGCCTATGGCAGTGAAAAGTTGATTGGTGTAACCGCCAGTATTCCTCTCTCCAGTAAGCGTCGATCACTGGAAGTGGAGCGGCAGCAAGCACAAGTGAGCGTCGCTCGCCAAAACTTGACCTTGACTGAACGCGAACAACGGGCGGCTATCCAAGCCAGTTATACGGCGGCAATGGGCTATTTTGAACGTTGGCAACTAGCGCAACAAGCGGCAACCACCTTGTTTGATAACGCCAAATTGACGCAAAAAGCGTATCAACTGGGTGAGGGTGATGTGCAACTACTGTTGTTGGCGCGACGACAAGCGTTAATGGCGGCTGAGGATGCCTCCAGTGCCAAAGTTGCGGCTTTACGTTCGTATTACCGTTTACTGCTAAATGCCAAATTACTTTGGCCAGACTGGTTGAATGGGACTATCGACTAATCTGTTGATTTACTGTTATGTGCCAGCATTAAGCTGGTGCATAACAGCTTCTTTCTTTGGCTCAACCTCAGCATGGCAATCACAACTTTCACCCTTCGCCGCTTGCTCCAGATTTTTCAGAATACCGCAGTCACGAATTTTATCATGGTGATGGCAACTATCTCGCAGCGTCTGTAATTGTTGCTCCAGCAAACGTAACGACTCTATCTGTTGATGAATGCGCGTAATCTGGCTATCAATCAGTTCATTAATGTCATCACACACCAGCTCAGGATTACTCTGAAACTGACGTAACCTGCGGACATCGGGTAAACCCATGTCTAATGAGCGGCAATGGCGAATGAATTTGAGTTGAAGCAGATGAGCATTGGTATAGCTGCGATAGCCATTGGCCTCACGCATTGGTGTATCTAACAGTTTTTCCTGCTCATAAAAACGGATGGTTTCGACATCACAATGGCCACGTTGCGCCAACTCGCCAATACGCATGATTAATTTCCTGAAAAGGCTTGACCCTGTAGTAACTATAGACTGTTTAATGAGGGTATTGTCAACAAAGGAATATCATCATGAGCCAACATGACCCACTAAACGCTCAATCTGCACTGCCCAAAACGGCCTGTTGCAGTACCACAGATTGTCATGCCCCAGCCGTTGCCCCCGTTGTTATCGTTAAAACCAGCGACGTACATACACAGGCCGAGGCTTGTTGTAGTTCTGAGGCGATAAGTGGCAAAGAGAAAAATGCTGAAACGGCTACTGTTCCAGTAGATGCTCGTTCCGTACGTTACCACATCGACAACATGGATTGCCCGACCGAAGAGCGATTGATTCGTAACAAGCTGGAAGTGATGTCGGGCATCAAGCGTTTGGATTTCAATTTGCTCGACAGAGAATTGACGGTGTATCACCAGCTTGATGATGAGGGGATGATTGCCAATGCGTTACAGGCCATTGATATGGCACCGAAGTTGCTGCTAACAGGCGTTGCTTCAACACCTGTAGCACCATCATTGGATAGCAAAAAGAAAATACTGCTCGCGGTGAGCGGGGTGACGGCTATTGGTGCCGAAGTGCTGGCGTGGCAGTCAGGGCAAGATACCAGTTGGCCAGTCATGGTGATGGCTGCTGTTTCTATCTTTAGCACAGGCTTACCAATTCTGAAAAAAGGCTGGATTGCTCTCAGTAATTTAACATTGAATATTTATTTTTTGATGTCGCTGGCGGTTGCAGGCGCGGTGGTCATTGGCAAATGGCCAGAAGCGGCGATGGTGATTTTTTTGTTTGCCGTCGCCGAAGCTATCGAAGCCTTATCTCTGGAACGCGCACGTAATGCCATCAAAGCCTTAACTGCGTTAGCACCAGATACTGCGGAGGTACAACAAGGCGATAGTTGGCAGGAAGTCCCTGTTGCACAAGTGGCTCTGAATAGTCGTATCCGTGTCCGCACGGGCGCACGCGTCCCATTGGATGCTCGCGTTGACTCTGGCCGTGCTGCACTGAATCAAGCCCCGATTACTGGCGAAAGCCTACCCGTTGATAAACAGATAGGCGATGCCCTGTATGCAGGGAGTATTGTCACCGACGGGGTAGTTGAAGCCATTGTGACGGCAATGGCGAGTGAAAGTACGTTGGCTCGTATTGCTGCCGCCATTCAAAATGCCCAATCTCAACGCGCCCCTACGCAGCGTTTTGTCGATCAATTTGCTCATTATTATACCCCCGCCGTTGTTGTGCTTGCGGCGACTGTGGCTATCTTTGGGCCATTGCTCATGGGCGGGACCTGGAGTGCATGGCTATATGAAGCATTGGTGTTACTGGTGATTGCCTGTCCTTGTGCCTTGGTGATCTCAACGCCGATTACGGTTGTTAGTGGTCTGGCGGCTGCGGCTAAACACGGTATTTTAATCAAAGGTGGAGTTCATCTTGAGGGCGGACGGTTATTAAAAGTTGTTGCCCTTGATAAAACTGGCACTTTAACCCAAGGCAAACCGATACTCACTGACACGATTGCTGTTGCTGATATGGCGATTGAAGAAGCATTATTGATTGCCGCAAGCCTAGATGGAAACAGTACACACCCTGTAGCTAAAGCGGTGGTTTTGGGTTGGAAAGAGCGTCAATCTAATGTTAAGAGCCAATCCGTTGAAGATTTTGCTGTGCTTAATGGTCGTGGGGTCAAAGGTAGTATCAATGGTGAACACTGGCATTTGGGTAATCATCGTTTGGTTGAAGAGCTGGGGCTTTGCTCTCCCGCATTGGAAGCGCAACTATTGACGCTCGAAAACTCAGGCAAAACAGCCATCATTTTATGTGCTGCTTCTCGGCCAATCGCAGTATTTGCCGTCGCTGACACGATTAGGCCAGAGAGCATAGCGGCCGTCGCTGCGCTTCAAGCACTGAATGTTAAAGCTGTGATGCTGACGGGTGACAACTCAGCAACGGCGCAAGCAATAGCAAACCAATTAGGTATTCTGGATGCACGCGGCAATCTATTGCCCGAAGATAAACAAGCAGCGATAGCGGAGTTAAATACGCGTTATGGTGCAGTGGGGATGGTGGGTGATGGTGTTAACGATGCACCTGCCTTAGCGCGTGCTGACATTGGTTTTGCAATGGGTGCGGCAGGGACGGCGACGGCGTTGGAAACCGCAGACGTAGCGATTATGGATGATGATCCACGCAAAATTGCTGATTTTATTATGCTGAGTCAACGTACCGCAGATATCTTGAAGCAAAACATTGCATTGGCATTGGGCATCAAAGCGGTGTTTTTAGTGCTGGCACTGAGTGGTCAAGCGACGTTATGGATGGCAGTGTTTGCGGATATGGGGGCGAGTTTGTTGGTGGTGTTTAATGGACTGCGTCTACTGAGGAGATGAGATTATGCAAGCCATGTTAAAAGCAGCATTCAAGACAGAGCTGGATAAAGGAAAAGAGCTATTGGCATCAGGTGCGTATGAGCAAGCCTTCTATCATCTGGAAAGAGCACACATTCGTAAGCGTCCAGCGGCCTCACCCCTTTTTCACTATTGACCGCAATGGCAACAA
>ERZ724510.265-NODE-265-length-29989-cov-8.517672_pt1 | contig 29989 bp, 23 predicted proteins | sample MGYA00376043_ERZ724510 | MGnify/ENA primary metagenome ERZ724510 (study PRJEB28724, sample SAMN07190888) | wastewater metagenome | isolation source: influent of sewage treatment plant in Hong Hong | place: USA: Christiansburg, Virginia | collected 2016-03-01 ... | reverse complement strand
ATTATAGAGAGAAAATTATTTTTCAGAAACAAATTTCATAGCGCAATTGCCCTGACATTATCTTAAAACCAAACAACAAGCAAAGGCGATTTGCTTGACGTGGTTGGCCTTTGAAGAACGGCCGTCACTTGCTAAATATCAAACTCTAAAAGAGGTAAGCAGTCAGTTTGATGATTGGCTGGGACAACGGCAACGTGCATTAGCCTTGATAGAAAATAACGTCAAACACCTGCCAAAAAAAGCATGGCACTCTACCACTGCGGATGTTGATTTATTAATAAACATTGCCTTATGGGAAAACGATTTAGAATTAGCAATCTCCTATAGTCAAAAAGGAGAGTTTTCTGAACAAGTGGGCATTCATCTAGCCGATACCGTGAGTCAATATGCGCCAAACTTTGCGCTAGCATTGTACAAAAACTATGTGAATCAGCTTGTGCCAAAAACCAATAATCAGGTTTATGAGCAGGCGTTTAAGTTGGTCTTAAAAATAGGTGATATTTTAAAACAACAAAAGCAAACATTGGCATTTAGTGATTATGTGGCGGAGTTAAGCGTCAATTATAAGTTAAAACGTAATTTTATGGCGATGCTCAAAAAAATAAGCATAAGTTAAGGCACAAAACCCGTGATTGGCGGGTTTTTTACGTCAATTAAAACGGCTTAACCATCACCAAAATCACAATCGCAAATAATAACAAAACGGGTAACTCATTAAACACTCGATAAAAAACATGGCTTTTTTGATTGTTATCATTCGCAAATTGCTCACGATAATGGCCACAACGTAAGTGATAAACCACTAATAATGTCACCAACGCTAATTTGGCATGTAACCAATGCTGCGCCCAATAATAATCAGGTGCTTTAACAATCATTGCTATGCCCAAAGCAACTGTAAACACCATAGATGGCCACATAATGCCCCTATACAGCTTACGCTCCATAATTTTAAAGCGTTCTATGCTTTCTTTATCGTTGGCTTGCGCGTGATATACAAACAAACGCGGCAAATAAAACAAGCCCGCAAACCAACAAATAACCGCAATTACATGAAAAGCTTTTAGCCACAGCATAAGGTGTTTTCTCTACAAAAAGGCTTGATTGGCATTGTAGTAACCATTTTAACTTGAATTATATGGGTATCGTGAAGGGATTTATTCGTATCGTGTAAGTGTTATTCTTAAAAGTGTCCAACAAGTTTAACGATTGACTCTAGCAATTATGGCCTGCTTTGTTAAAATCCCATGCTCATTGCCTTTTTGAAAGTAGAATAAGCCTTGTCCTATCGTACCCGCGTAAAAATTTGTGGCATAACTCGTGTTGCTGATGCCTTAGATGCCATTGCTTTAGGGGCAGATGCCTTAGGGTTTGTGTTTTATGCGCCTAGTCCGCGTGCAGTCAGTGCGCAAACGGTGCAAAACATTGTGGCGCAATTACCGCCTTTTGTAAGCACCGTGGGATTGTTTGTTGATGCAACTCCTCAAGAGGTGCAAAGCGTTTTGGCGCAAGTGCCATTGAGCTTGTTGCAATTTCATGGTGACGAAACCAATGAATATTGTCAGCAATTTGGTGTGCCTTGGATAAAAGCCCTCAGAATGGAGCCAGATAGTGATATTCTTGCCAAAATTGCTCAATATCCGCAGGCGCAGGGCATTTTATTAGACGCATGGCATCCGCATTTAAAAGGGGGAACAGGCCAAACCTTTGATTGGCGACACTGGCCACATAGCAATAAAGCCTTAATTTTGGCAGGTGGTTTAACCCCCGAAAATGTAACCGAAGCGATTCATTTTACCAAACCTTATGCAGTCGATGTCAGTGGTGGTGTAGAAGCCAGCAAGGGCATTAAAGAATTTACGTTATTACAAGCCTTTATGGCAGGAGTCAATGCAGCATGACGGCAATTAACTTTAGTAATTTTCCTGATGCGCGGGGTCATTTTGGCGTACACGGTGGCCGTTTTGTGTCCGAAACCTTAATGGCGGCCTTATTAGACCTCGAAAAACTCTATGCGCGTTTAAAAGATGACCCACAATTTAGAGCCGATTTTGATAAAGATTTAGCTTTTTATGTTGGCCGTCCATCGCCGTTATATCATGCAGAGCGTTGGAGTCGTGAATTAGGTGGGGCGCAAATTTATTTAAAGCGCGAAGACTTAAATCACACGGGCGCACACAAAGTTAATAACACTATTGGTCAGGCATTATTGGCCAAGCATTCGGGCAAAACCCGTATTATTGCCGAAACAGGCGCAGGTCAACATGGCGTTGCCACCGCAACTATCGCTGCTCGTTTGGGCATGGAGTGTGTGGTGTATATGGGTGAAGAAGACGTTAAACGTCAAGCCACCAATGTTTATCGTATGAAGCTATTAGGTGCGAGTGTTGTGCCTGTGACTTCTGGCTCTAAAACCCTAAAAGATGCCATGAATGAAGCGATGCGTGATTGGGTAACCAATGTAGATAACACCTATTATGCGATTGGTACAGTCGCAGGGCCGCATCCTTACCCTATGTTAGTACGTGATTTTCAGTCGATTATTGGCCGTGAAGCGCGTCAACAATGTTTGGCTCAAACAGGCCGTCTGCCTGATGCTTTAGTCGCTTGTGTGGGCGGCGGCTCTAATGCGATTGGTTTGTTTCATCCCTTTTTAGAAGATGAAACGGTGGCAATGTATGGTGTCGAAGCCGCAGGTGATGGCGTAGCAACGGGTCGTCATTCTGCACCGTTAAATGCAGGTAAAATCGGCGTGTTACATGGTAATCGTACCTATTTAATGGCTGATGCAAATGGACAAATTATCGAAACCCATTCGATTTCCGCAGGCTTAGATTACCCTGGTGTAGGGCCAGAACACAGTTGGTTAAAAGACATTGGTCGGGTTAATTATGCCGCCATTACCGATGACGAAGCCTTAGCCGCCTTTAGGCATGTGACCAAAACCGAAGGCATTATTCCTGCCTTAGAATCGAGTCATGCCTTAGCTTATGTGCATAAAATTGCGCCTACCATGAGCCAAGATAAAATTATCATTTGTAATTTATCAGGCCGTGGCGACAAAGATTTGCTCACAGTAGCCAAGTTAGACGGTATTGTGATTGCTTAAAATATTGGCTTCGACTCCGCTCAGCCAGCGTAAAATCGTCTCCTGAGCGGAGTCGGATGTTCCCTGAGCGGAGTCGAAGGGAGATTTAAAGCCCTAAACGGCTCAAATTTTGATAAAAAGATTTAATTATGTCCAGAATAGCTTCTTGTTTTGCTGCGCTAAAAAGCCAACAACGCCAAGCCTTAATTCCTTATATTGTGGCGGGCGACCCTCATCCTAATGCCACTTTAGGCATGATGCACGCCTTAGTTGCAGGCGGTGCGGATATTATCGAGTTAGGTGTGCCTTTTTCTGACCCAATGGCCGATGGGCCTACCATTACCAAAGCGCACGAGCGCGCCTTGGTGCATGGCACAAGCAGCCATGATGTGTTGCGTATTGTGAGTGAATTTCGTCAAAGCAATCAAAGTACGCCTGTGGTGTTAATGGGTTATTTAAATCCACTCGAAATTTTGGGTTACGAAAATTTTGCCCGTGATGCCCAAGCCGCAGGCGTAGACGGCATTTTAACGGTGGACTTGCCGCCCGAAGAAGCCGAGTGTTTAGTGGCGGCATTTAAAGCACATAACATCGACCCGATTTTTTTGCTTGCACCAACCACCACTGATGACCGTATTCAAAGTATTACCGCAGCGGCTAGTGGTTATGTATATTATGTATCCCTTAAAGGGGTGACGGGTTCGAGTGCTTTAGACGTAGATGCTGTTGCCGAACGTGTTGCGACGATTCGTCAATTTAGCCATTTACCTATAGGGGTCGGTTTTGGTATTAAAGATGCCGAATCTGCTGCTGCTGTAGCGCGTTGTGCCGATGGCGTTGTAGTTGGCTCAGTCTTGGTTAATCGTATTGCTGAGTTAGCCTCCACACCACAAGCTATTCCTGCTGAGTTACAGCGTATTATGACCGAAATGCGTCAAGCAATGGATGCGGTTTAATTACAAAGATTGAAGCATTAATTTTTCACTCTAACTCTCTCACAGGAAGAAAGAGCTCCCTCTCCTATGGGAGAGGGCTGGGGTGAGGGCTAAGTAAGCTATAAACGTCTAAGTCTGAAAAAAGAGAGTAATGCCATGAGCTGGTTAGGAAAACTTCTGCCCAATGCAGGTAAAAACACCGAAGAGCGCAAGATGTCCGTTCCTGAAGGTTTGTGGAAAAAATGCCCTAAGTGTGATGGCGTTTTATATCAAGCCGAATTAGAGCGTAACGCCCATGTTTGCCCCAAATGTGACCATCATTTACGCATCACGGCACGTCAACGTATTGATTTATTTTTGGATGCCGAAGGCCGCGAAGAGGTCGGCATGGACTTACAACCCGAAGACCGCCTTAATTTTAAAGACAGTAAACGTTATGTTGAGCGTTTAGCCGAAGCGCAAAAAGCAACCAACGAAAGTGATGCCTTAATTGCCATGAAAGGCACCGTCAATGGAATGCCCGTCATGGTTGCCGCGTTTGAATTTACCTTTATGGGTGGTTCAATGGGTGCAGTGGTGGGCGCGCGTTTTGTACGCGCTGCCGAAATGTCGTTACGCGAGCGTATTCCTTTGGTGTGTTTTGCCACGTCTGGCGGAGCACGGATGCAAGAGGCGTTGTTTTCGTTAATGCAGATGGCACGTACCGCGGCCATTATCGAACAAATGAAATTACAAAGTATTCCTTATATCGCGGTTTTAATTGACCCTGTTTATGGTGGTGTCTCTGCGAGTTTGGCTATGTTGGGTGATATAAATATCGCCGAGCCGTATGCGCTGATTGGTTTTGCAGGGCCGCGTGTGATTGAGCAAACCGTGCGCCAAGTCTTACCCGAAGGTTTTCAGCGTTCGGAGTTTTTGTTAGAGCATGGCACGGTCGATATGATTGTGCATCGTCATGAGCTACGCGATACCTTGTATCGCCTGTTAGCCAAACTCTCGCATTATCCTGTTTAGTTATTATGATGCCTTTAAATACCTTAAGTGAATGGTTGCAGTATCTCGAAACGCAACACAGCAAAGCCATTGATATGGGTTTGGCACGCGTGCAACAAGTGGCTCAAGCGGCCAATATTTTAGATTTACATTGTCCTGTGATTACTGTCGCAGGCACAAACGGTAAAGGCTCTACGGTAGCCACCTTAACCGCTATTTATTGTGCTGCAGGATATAAAGTAGGCACATACACCTCACCCCATATTACTTACTTTAATGAGCGTATTGCCTTAAATGGTCATATGGTCACTGATGATGTTTTAATTAATGCCTTTGAATATTTGGAAAAAATTCGCGCTCAAACGGGTATTTCTTTAACTTATTTTGAGTTTACCACTTTAGCCGCGTTTTATATTTTTCAACAAGCTAAGCTTGATATTGTTATTTTAGAAGTCGGTTTAGGTGGGCGTTTAGACGCAGTTAATTTAATAGATGCCGATGTTGCAGTTGTGACTAGCATAGGCATTGACCATGTGGAGTGGTTAGGCAATACCCGCGAAGCGATTAGTTTTGAAAAAGCAGGTATTTTTAGAACCAATAAACCTGCGGTGTATGGCGAAGTTAATCCTCCTCAACCCTTAATAGACCATGCCGCTCAACTAAAAAGCCCGTTATATATCAAACATCAAGATTTTAGTTTTCAAATACAAGATGAGTCATGGATTTGGCACGGTCTAGGTAAAAGCTATAGTCATTTACCTAAACCACAATTAGCTATCGACAATGTAGCTACCGCCTTAGCAGCAATTACGCTTGCACCCTTAGTTGTTAGCCAAGAGGCAATAATTACAGGCATTAAAAATGCTCAATTAGCAGGACGAGCCGAACGTTTTGTGTGCAATGGTAAACAAATTATTATGGATGTTGCACATAACCCACACGGAGCAGCGTTTTTTATGCAACAATTGTCGGCTACACCGCAAAAAACATTGGCGGTGTTTGCTATGTTAAGCGATAAAGATATTGCAGGCACGGTTGCTGCTTGTGTAGGTCGTGTTGACCAATGGTTTGTTTCTAGTTTAGATGTGCCACGCGGCGCGTCAGCAAATAGTATTGTTCCGTTATTACAAGATAATGGCATGTATGTGGGTGGAATATATCGAACGGTTGCGGCCGCCATGCGAGCAGCATGTCAGACGGCACAGTCGGGCGATAGCATTTTAGTTTTTGGCTCTTTTTATACCGTATCCGCTGCTAAACAGTGGTTACAGACGCAATAAATTATGGATACAGCAGTTAGACAACGTCTTTTAGGTGGCATCGTATTAATCGCGGGTGCTGCTATATTACTTCCTTTAATGTTAGATGGTTCGGGCGCAAAGCTTTTGAGCCGTTTGGAAGCATTGCCTGCAAAACCTGCCACAGCGACCGTTGAGCAAGTACAACCTGAGTTAAATCAGCAGCAACGTGAAGCCGAAGATGAAGTGTCTGCGGCGCATAACGAAGAAACGCCTTTTTATTCACTCTCTAAACCCACAGACGACACAACAAAAGACCCCGAACAAATAGCAGCCGACTTGGCAGCCAAAAAACGCACCGCTGAATTATTGGGCAGCACCGAGGAAATTACACCTGAGCAAGCGCTTAAACAAAAACAAGAAGCCGAAAAAGCCTTGGCGATGTTAGAAGCTACTGATGGTCAGGCTCAACAAGAAGCCGAAGCACGTTTGGCGGAGCAAGCTGCCCAACAAAAAATAGAGCAATTAGCAGCCATAAAACTTGCCCAAGAAAAAGCTCAAAAGAAAGAAGAAGAAAAAGCTAAATTAGCCTTAGAAGGTAAACTCACACAAGATGATGTATCCAAAGCCGAAAAATTAGCTGCCGAGAAAGCTAACTTAGAAGCTAAAGCACAGGCAAAAGCCGAAAAGCTAGCTAAAGAAGAAGCAATTAATAAAAAACTTGCTGAAGAAAAACTCAAAGCCGAAAAATCAGCTAAAGAAGACAAATTAGCGCAAGAAAAAGCCAAAGAAAAGTCTCAAGAAGAAATAGCCAAAAAGAAAGAACAAGAAAAATTAGCCGCCAAAAAACAAGCTGAGGCGGAAGCCAAAGCAGAACGCCTAGCTTCTGACGCAGCCGCTAAAAAGAAAGAGGAAGAAAAAGCAAAATTGGCTTTAGAAGGAAAATTATCAGACAAATCTTCTGGTGAAGCATGGGTTGTACAAATAGCTAGTTTGAGTGACAAAACCAAAGCCGAAGCGTTGAGTGCAAAGTTAGCAAGCAAAGGTTACCGCAGCCGAGTCGTCAAAAGCAGTGACAGTTGGAAAGTTGTTGTAGGGCCAGAATTAGATAAAACAAAAGCGCAAACCTTAAAATCAAAAATTAATGATGACGACGGTTTAGGGGTGTCAGGCGCGTGGGTAGCTCCTTGGAAACCATAAACCCTAGTATTTTAATTGTTATTGCAGTTGTTATTTTTGCATTGATTCTTTGGTCGCTATTAAATACAAGTAGCGACAAACCCAAAAAAGAGTCTGTTGATGATATGAAGGTTTGGCCGTATGTTGCCCGTGAATTAATGACTGCGCCCGAACGCGAATTATATCGTCGTTTGCAACAAGCCTTACCCGATTATTTGATTTTTAGTCAGGTACAATTAAGCCGTATTATTGATGTTGCACCTGATGCTCAAAAACAAGCGTGGCTGAATCGTATTAATCGTATGAGTGTTGATTTTGTGATTTGCGCCACTGATGGGGCTAAAATTTTGGCCGCTATCGAACTAGATGACAGTAGCCATGACCAAGCCGAACGTATTAAAGCCGACAGTAAAAAAGATAAAGCCTTACAGTCGGCAGGTGTCCCTATTATTCGTTGGCCAGTCAAAGGTATGCCCCAACCGCAACAACTACGCGCTGATTTTTTAAAGCGACGTTAAATTCTGTTTAGAGAAAAATTGATATGTCACTATCTACATGGGTTGTCGCGTGTGCCGATGGCTTAGAAAGCTTATTAGCTCAAGAGTGTACCGAAATTGGTGCCAATGTTATTCGTCAAGAGCCAAGTGCGGTTTGGGTCGAAGCTGATTTACGCACCGCCTATAACCTGTGTTTATGGTCACGTTTGGCCTCAAGAGTATATAAGCCCTTATTTAAGCTCAATAGTGCCTCTCCCGACGAAATGTATGCCGAAGCACTTGATTACCCTTGGCACGAATTATTTGATTTAGACAAAACTTTTGCAGTACGTGCCGTTGCAACACGTGGCGTGGTGTGTCATACACAATATATGGCATTACGCTTAAAAGATGCAGTTGTTGATTGTTTTAGGCAGCATACAGGCGAGCGCCCTAATATTGACCCTAAAGCCAGTGATATCAATTTACATGTCTTAATTCAACCCGAAAGCATTACCGTTAGCTTAGATATGTCGGGCGAAAGTTTACATCGTCGTGGTTATAGACGCATGATTGGCGAAGCTCCACTCAAAGAAACCTTAGCGGCAGCTATTTTACGCCAAGCAGGGTGGCCAAATAATGACTTTCAAGCACTCATTGACCCTATGTGTGGCTCAGGTACATTTTTAACCGAAGCGGCGTTAATGTATGGTGATGTTGCACCGGGTTTAATGCGGGATTATTTTGGCTTTTTAGCATGGCAAGGTCATGACCAAGCCGTATGGGAAGCTTGTTGGCAAGAAGCACGCCAGCGGCAAGAACAAGGGCAACAAAAAACTTGGCCAATGATTCAAGGTTATGATGCCGACCCCGAAGCCTTACGTGCTGCACAAAAAAACTGCCAAGCCGCAGGTGTTGCACAATTTATCACCTTGAATTTACAAGACTTATCACAACTACCCAACAAGCCTGCCCATTATGGTTTATTGGTCACTAATCCGCCTTATGGTGAGCGTTTAGGTGAAGACGACACCGCTATTTATACCTATAAAGCAGTCGGGCGTTTAGCGCGTGAGCGTTTAGGTGGATGGCATGTTGCTGTTTTAGCTGCCAAAATCGAACATGCTGACGCACTCGGTTTTGAGCATTTACACACTCAAAAGTTACGCAATGGTGACCTTACTGTTTTTGCACGTCATGGCAAAGTACAAACAGTCCCCGTTTTAGCAGCACATCGTTTTGTTGAGGTAGAAGGACAAATTCCTGTTGAGGCCGAAGCCTTTGCTAATCGCTTACGCAAAAATATTCAGCACAGCTATAAACAAGCACAACGCGAAGGGGTGTATTGTTATCGGGTCTATGATGCCGATTTGCCCGAATTTAATGTCGCGATAGATGTCTATGGCGAAGTATTACATGTGCAAGAATATGCACCGCCTAAAATCATTGACCCCGAAAAAGCCGCCAATCGCTTTAAGTTAGCGTTGCAGGTGATTCGCCATATTTTTGGTTTACACCGAGATAAAGTCTTTATTAAAGTCCGCGCCCAACAAAAAGGCACGCAACAATATGAGCGAGTCAATCAACGAAATAAATACCATGAAGTTCAAGAAGGCAAAGCGCGTTTATTAGTTAATTTAACCGACTATTTAGATACAGGTTTGTTTTTAGACCATCGCCCGATTCGTACTAAAATTGCGCAACAAGCACAAGATAAGAGTTTTTTAAATTTGTTTGCCTATACCTGCTCGGCCAGTTTACATGCTGCTTTAGGTGGAGCAACAAAAACAGTGAGTGTCGATTTGTCGAATACTTACTTAAATTGGGGCAGACGAAATTTTGCCTTAAATGGCTTGGCCGAAACACAACATCAATTTATTGAAGCCGATGTTATGCCGTGGTTAGCACAATGCAAAGAAAGTTTTGATGTCATTTTTATTGACCCACCCACGTTTTCTAACTCCAAAAAAATACACGGTGTATTTGATGTTCAGCGCGACCACATTGAGTTATTAACCTTAGCGATGCGCTTGCTTAAACCGAATGGTATTTGTTATTTTTCGACTAATTTTAAGCGTTTTGAATTACAACAAGACGCAATGAACTATTTGAAATTACACGAAATTAGTCACGAAACTATAGGCTTTGACTATAAACGTAACACTAAAATTCATCGGTGTTGGCAAGTAGATTATGTCGATAATGAGTAAAAAAAACTATATTTTATATGGTACACTTGGCTGTCATTTATGTGATGATGCCGAGCAATTATTAGTACAAGCACAGTTGGTGTTGCCTATTACATGGCGCACAGTAGATATTGCCTTAGAGCAAAATTTAATGACAAAATATAGCGCGTCTATTCCTGTGTTAATCAATGAAGAGGGGCAAAGCTTGCATTGGCCTTTTTCATTGTTGGATATCTCTCAATTACAAACTAAATAATAATGATTTATCGATTCTTGGTGCAAAATAACAAACACGTAGAATCGTTAAGTGTTTATTTGAACTTATCACAAGCCTAAATGAGTGTACGGTCACACTGTATATTTTTAAGGGCTTGTCTAAGTGAGGTAAACGCGATAAGTTTACTAAAAGGCATGAGCAAATTGCGCTAAGCCTTTGTAATATATTAAGCATAGGTTTACTAAACGCGATTCTGCTATGGATTCGTGCTAAAAACTGTGTTAAAACGAGCTAACCCTCTCTAAAAGTACATGCTAAATATCAGGGTTTGCGTATTTTACTCAATATAAGATTTATGACGTATACAAAGTCCTCAAACAGAAGATAGATGTATGTACAAATCCTATAATTGATGTAAACCTTAATAGAATAAACGCAGTGTTGGGTAATTTTTTTGAAACTCCACTATCGGCCAAATGGCCTCAGAAAATAGAAAGGCAACTTCGATGGAAGAAAATTTTGATGGCTTAAAAGTCATGGTTATTGATGACTCCAAAACGATTCGTCGTACCGCAGAAACCTTATTGCAAAAAGCTGGCTGTACCGTGATTACAGCGACAGATGGTTTCGATGCCTTGGCTAAAATTGCCGACTCAAATCCTGATATTATTTTTGTTGATATTATGATGCCGCGTTTAGATGGCTATCAAACTTGTGCATTAATCAAAAATAACTCAGCTTTTAAAACCACGCCTGTCATTATGTTGTCGAGTAAAGACGGCTTGTTTGATAAAGCAAAAGGGCGTATCGTCGGTTCGGATGAGTATTTAACGAAGCCTTTTAGTAAGGAAGAGTTGTTTACTGCCATTCGTCAGTATGTTAAGTCCTGATCTGTCAAAAATATAAAATGAGGGCAGTATGGCACGTATTTTAATTGTTGATGACTCACCGACAGAAACCTATCGTTTTAAAGAAATCTTAGAGCGTTATGGTCATGCTGTTTTGGAAGCAACCAATGGTGCAGATGGCGTTGCTGTTGCTCGTGCAGAGCTACCCGATTTGGTGTTGATGGATGTGGTAATGCCTGGTATTAATGGTTTTCAGGCAACACGCCAAATTACTAAAGGTGCAGAAACATCGCATATTCCTGTTGTTATTGTGACGACTAAAGACCAAGAAACAGACAGGGTATGGGGTAAGAGACAAGGTGCAAGTGATTATTTGACGAAGCCCGTTGATGAATCATTGCTCATGAATGTGATTAAAACCTTAATTCCAAGTAAGTAGGTGTGATATGGCAGCTAGAGGCTTTATCAAACTCTTAGAAATCGCTGAACGTTCTAAACGACGTGGTTTAGGCTTGTTAGGGCAGGGAGAGTCGGCTTGGACAGGTGTAGGTTTTACCTTGGCAGGCGAGAATTTTTTGGCACCCATTGGTGAAATTGCCGAGATACTAAAAACGCCACGTTATACCTTGGTTCCAGGTGTGGAGTCTTGGATGCGTGGTTTAGCAAATGTTCGGGGACGTTTATTGCCTATTACTGATATTTTGCTGTTTTTAGGTCGAAAATCAAATAAACAAGAACAAAAACGCCGTGTTTTGGTGGTTGACCACGAAGAGATGTTTGCTGGATTAGTGGTTGATGAAGTGTTGGGGATGCAACACTTTAGTACGCAAGACTACTCTATAGACGTTAAAGCACCATTTACAGAAATCACCCAGTTTGTACAAGGGGCTTTTATCCGTGATGGTCAAACGTGGTATGTCTTATTATTAAGTCGTTTTATTGAAGATCCACGTTTTTTAAAAGCTGCCGCTGCGTGATGTGGTTTGGGCATTTTATAATGCGTTTAAAGAAAATAAAAACTGGTTGTGTGGAGATAAGTCCGCTATGAAATTACCCGTGCCAAATGTACGAAAATCTTTTTCGGGAATTAATGTTAAAAGTCTGTTGTCTAAAAAAACGTTTCAGACCTTGTTTAGTCGTGGCTTTTGGCGTTCGTTAGCTGATACTCCCGATGCAACACGTTTTTTAGCAGGCTTCCTTATCTTTATTTTGCTCACCGCAGGCTCGTTCGTGGTGGTTGCTAAAAAGAGTGCCAATGGTCGAGAGATGATTCAACACGCTTCAGAGTTGCGTGTGTTGTCACAAGATATTGCAAAAAACTCAACTGAGGCTTCCTCGGGTAACCAGCAAGCGTTCGACTCTTTAAATAAAGCTATTAAAACCTTTAATCAGCGTTGGGATAGCTTAAAAGAAATGCATGGTGATGATCGACCAGAAACTAAAGCAGTACAGGTCGTATGGCAGCGTGTATCTGATAACTTGCAAAAAGTTAGCGCGGGTGAAAAAACTGTTGGTAATTTACATGACTTAGTGGCAGGTATCGCTGATGCTGTACCTGAGTTACAAGCCGAGAACGACAGTATTGTTGAAGTGATGGTTGCCAATGGCGCACCTTCGGCACAGGTTGTCGTTGCTAAAAACCAATCAGTATTAGCTGAGCGTATTTTGCGTTCTGTTAGTAGTGTACTTAACGGCGATGAAAACGCGGTAATGGCGGCAGATGACTTTGGTCGTGATTCTGAAGCTTTTGGTCAAACCTTAGAAGGTTTGTTAAATGGTGATCCAGATATGGGCGTTACAGCAGTAAAAGATGCTCAAGCTCGTGCCTCATTAGCAGCCATTCAAAAATTATTTGAAAGTTCGGTACAACAGGGTGCTAATGAAATTTTGCAATCTTCGCCAGAGTTGTTCCAAGTACGTGAGGCATCTAGTGCTATTTTCCGTGATTCGCCTGAATTATTGTCAACTTTAACAAAACTCACCACCATAGTGGATGAGGAAGCAAATGCCATTTTAGCGAGTATTATTGGTGTTGCTTCGTTGATGTTAACTTTGGTTTCATTGTTTGGTTTTATCCGTGTTCGTGCTCGCCAAGATAGAGAACGTGCTGAAAAAGAATCTGATATTGACCGTAAACGTGCTGAAGAAGTGGAAATGGAAAACCAACGTAACCAATCAGCTATTTTACGTTTGCTTGATGAATTAGGTGACTTAGCGGATGGTGACTTAACAGTGCAGGCAACGGTATCCGAGGACTTTACGGGTGCGATTGCTGACTCCATTAACTATTCGATTGACCAATTACGTCAGTTGGTATCTACCATTAACCAAACAGCGGTGCAGGTTTCTGCTGCGGCTCAAGAAACACAATCAACGGCGATGCACTTAGCCGAAGCTTCCGAACATCAAGCGCAAGAAATTGCAGGTGCGTCAGCGGCGGTGAACGAAATGGCGGTGTCCATTGACCAAGTATCTGCAAATGCTGCCGAATCCGCAGTGGTTGCGGATAGATCTGTAGCCATCGCCCATAAAGGGGCAGATGTGGTGCAACGTTCGATTGAAGGTATGGATACGATTCGTGAGCAGATTCAAGAAACATCTAAACGTATTAAGCGTTTGGGTGAATCCTCTCAAGAGATTGGTGATATCGTTTCTCTTATTAATGACATTGCCGACCAAACTAACATTCTCGCGTTAAACGCGGCGATTCAAGCGTCGATGGCGGGTGAAGCAGGCCGAGGCTTCGCGGTGGTTGCCGACGAAGTACAACGTCTTGCGGAACGTTCAGCTTCTGCAACGAAACAGATTGAACAATTGGTTAAAACGATTCAATCTGACACCAACGAAGCGGTTATCTCGATGGAACAAACCACCTCCGAAGTTGTGCGCGGTGCGCGTTTAGCTCAGGATGCGGGTGTGGCACTTGAAGAGATTCAAACCGTTTCTAGAAACTTGGCGGACCTGATTCAGAACATTTCTAACGCAGCGCGCCAACAAGCGGCATCTGCGGGTCATATTTCCAATACCATGAACGTTATTCAAGAAATTACTACCCAAACAACAGCGGGTACTATTGCAACGGCACGTTCGATTGGTAACTTGGCTGAAATGGCTGCTGAATTACGTTTGTCCGTATCTGGCTTCAAATTACCAGACTATGCCTAAGACTGACTAAGGAGAGGCTGGCATGGCGCTAGAGGATTGGGGTATCAAGCCAGTCGTACCCATCTCGGATGAGCAGTTTGCTTTATGGCAGGGGTTAATAGAATCGCGGACGGGGATGACTTTTACACAAACCCGTCGGCCTTTTTTAGAAATATCCTTATCAACACGCATGCGTGAAATTACCATTGAAGATTATGATGCTTATTATCAGTTCGTGGTATCGGGTGCGCGTGGAGAACGAGAATGGGTGTTATTAGTTGACAGATTGGCGGTGCAAGAGACCTCTTTTTTTAGACACGCAAGTTCGTATGCCTTAGTAGAAACTCATTTAAAGAGTCTGCTTGCTAATCCGCAAATGAGTAGTATAAATTTGTGGAGTGCAGGCTGTTCTACAGGCGAAGAACCGTACTCCTTAGCATTATTAGTTGAAGATTTATTAGAAACTATGCAACGCCAAGATGTCTTTTATGGCATTACGGCAACAGACATTAGTTTGCCAACCTTAGCTAAGGCAAAACTAGGGATTTATAACGAGCGTAAATTGCACGGTATCCCCGAAAAAATGCGTGAGCACTATTTTACACAATTGGTTAATCAACGTGATTGGCAAATTGATGCGCATTTAAAGGCGCGTGTTGCTTTTGCTCAGTTAAACTTGATGGAATTGGACAAAGCACCTTTTGGTGATATGGATGTGATATTTTGTCAAAATGTACTAATTTATTTTCGCCGTTTTAGGAAACGCGATGTGGTATCTCACCTTGCAGCACGATTGCAAGTAGGTGGGATTTTAGTGTTGGGTGTTGGTGAGGTCATGGACTGGCAACATCCTTTACTAGAACGCGTTGACTATCCTGATACTTTGGCTTATCGCCGTATAAAATAGGCTTAAGACAGTATCAAGAACGTAATAAAAAACATCCTGTCCCCAGAGGGGGGGTAAAAAGATGACAGATAATCATAATTTTCTTGCTTTAGACTGGGTTAAAAGTGAAATCGAAGAAACCTTAAAGCAAGCTCAGCAAGCCTTAGAGGCGTATATTGTTACGCCTAGTGATACGGCAAAGCTCCGTTTTTGCTTGGCCTATTTGCATCAGGTTTTTGGTACTTTGCAAATGGTCGAGTTTTATGGCGCAGCCATGCTTGCCGAAGAAATGGAAAAGCTATGTTTATCTTTAGTTAATCACAAAGTAAGCAATCGTGAGCGCGCGCATCAGGCTTTAATTGAGGCTATGTTGCAATTGCCTGCTTATCTTGAGCGTTTGCAGGTTGCTAAAAAAGATACCCCCTTTGTTTTGCTACCCGTTATTAATGAGTTACGGATGGCTCATGAAGAAAATCCAATTTCGGAGTTGACGTTATTTAAACCTGACTTTGTAAGAGTGTTTTCGGTTTTAGGTCAGGCAGGTGTGTCACCTTCATCAGATGCGCTTAAAAAGTTGCGTCATGGTTATCAATTAAGTTTATTAGGTATTATTCGTCAACAAAATCTAATAGAACAATACGAACGTTTGATTTTAGTGTTTGAAAAGCTTGGTTTATTTATGGGGCAAAAACCCTTACAAGCTTTGTGGCGTACTTCTTCAGCCTTAGTCGAAGGCTTGATGGCCAATGATGTGCCATTAACGCCAGCGATTAAAACCTTATTGGGTGAAATAGAACAAGAGTTACGCAAATATATTGCCTATCCTCAGCATTCACCTACCTTAGAATTGCTAAAAAATATTTTATATTACATTGCCAAAAGCCGTGGTAATACTCATCGTGTATTAGCAATGCGCGCTTTATATCACTTAGATGATATTTTACCGACCTTTGATGTCGTTGAAGCAGAAAAAGAAAAGCTAAATGCGCCTGACCGCCAAGCAATGCAGTCGGTTATTAAAGGCGTAACGGATGAACTAGCAAACGTTAAAGAGGTTATTGATGATCTAACGTATGCGACTCGTCCTAATATTGAAGATTTACAGCCTTTATTGCCTGTGTTGCGCCAAGTTGCAAGTACATTACAGGTATTAGGTTTACATCAATTACAACGAATCATTTCTGACCAAGTAAAAACACTTAATAAGTCGATTAATTTTGGCGTGTTACCCGAAGGAGCGTTGTTAGTTGTCGCGAGTGGTTTAATCGAAGTTGAGTCTAGCTTACAGCAATTGGTCGAAGACCAACCGTTATCTTCTTCTTTAGGCACCTTTGGTGGTAGTGCAATGGTTGACCAAGTGTCGGCCGCGCAAGGTGCTGTATTACGTGAGTCACGGACTGCACTCGAAAAAGCTAAAGAATCTATTGTCGAATATATTAGCTCGCAGTGGCACGCCGAAAAACTTATTGAATTGCCGACTCTGTTAAATACAGTGCGCGGTGGTTTGGCCATGTTAGATTTGTCACGTCCTGCTCAAATTTTAGGTCGTTTATCAGAGTTTGTGCAGCAGCATTTGCTTAAAGATGATTATCGTCCTAGTTGGTCAGAAATGGACACACTAGCCGATATTATTTCGTCTGTAGAATATTATTTAGAACGTGTGGCAAATCATCATCAAAACAATAGTTTACTTGATGTAGCAGCTCAGTCTTTAGATAAGCTAGGTTATGGTTTAGTGTTGGCTACTGCACCCGCAGAGCAAGCAGAACGTCGCACGATGGCCAAAACAGAAGAAGAAAAAGCCTTACCTGAAATAGAGTTTGGTGAGCCACCACCCTCTAAATTAGATAAAACACTGTTTAATATGCCTGCGCTTCATTTGCCGTCTGATATCCCAGAGGTTATCGAAGATGCACAAGCTACCAAAATGCCAGAAGAAGATTTTGACAAAACACAAATCTCTATGCCTGCATTATCTGATGAAATGTTGGCAAATTATGCTAATCCAGAATCGGATGCTCACAAAACGCTGATTAATATTCCTGCGTTGAAGATAGATATTGTGCCAGACAATATCCCAGTACCAACACAAAGCGATGATGACTCGTTTAGCAGTACCATGACCTTTAATGCGGAAGATTATCTTAAAGATATGTCTGCCGCAAAAGCTAAAAGCAGTTCAAGTGATGATGAGCTTGTAGAGCCTGTTAGTTTTGAAGATACGGAGTCAATTTTTAAACCCGAAGGTGCATCTTTATTAGATGCTACCTTAGTTGGAATGCCTGCTATTACTGAAGCAGATATTACGCAAAACTATGGTAAAACAGAAAATAACGTCGATAATTTACCCGCAGAGACTATAGAGGAAGTATCAGCATCAGTAGATGAACCTGTAGATTTCGATGCGACTGTTAAATTAGATGTTGAAGAGATAACACCTGTTGCTATTGAGTCTGTATCTGTTGTTGTAGAAGAAGTGGCAAGCGGCGATGCCTTTGAAATAACAGCCACAATGCCGCAAGATGATATCACCGATGATGATGATATTTGTGAGATTTTTGCCGAAGAAGTCGAAGAAGTTTTAGAAACGATACAGACCTTTTTACCTAAATGGGCAGCAAACTTTGAGAACAAGTCTGCTTTAACCGAAGTGCGCCGTGGCTTTCACACCTTAAAAGGTTCTGGACGCATGGTGGGTGCAAAAGTGGTTGGTGAATTAGCATGGTCGATTGAAAACATGCTCAATCGGGTTATTGATAAAACAGCCAAGCCTAATGCAGTGATGGTACAGCTAATGAATGCGGTACTGGACATCGTACCTGTACTGATGGGCGATCTTCAAAATAAAGCCGTGCCTAGTGTAAAAACCATTGCCTTGATGAGTGCTGCTGATATCTTTGCTAAAGGCCAATCACTCGATAAAACTCAAGTGGATTGGGCTGTGTCTTATGCTCACAATCAGCCATCAGGTGTAGTAGAGCTTGCGCCACAAATAGCTGATGCTACAAAAGAGCAAGTGGTTAACGAGGAAGAAGGTTTAGGCTTAGACAATGTCACCATTCCTGTTATGTCTACAATTCAAATTGAAGATACAACAGAAGACTTGGATGATTTAGATCAGGATGTTAGCGCAATTAGCTTTGGTGAATTTGAGGATGAGTCTTTTGATGTGCCAATGGATTTGGGTGAAGAGTCTGATTTAGTTTCAACACCAGAGTTTTTACCACAAGATGTGCAACCTGACTTAGCAACATCTGCACCTATAGCTCAAGTACCTCAGGTAAATGCACCTGCCGCAGCTAGTCCTGCTTTACGTGTTGATGTACCGCAACATATTGCTATTCCAGAAGATGACTTTAGTCAAGATGACGAAATTCGTGAAATCTTTATTGAAGAAGTTGAAGAAGTTTTAGAAACCATTCACGAGTATTACCCTAAATGGGTTGCCAACTATAGTAACTCAGCTGCACTGACAGAGTTTAGACGTGGCTTTCACACCTTAAAAGGCTCTGGCCGTATGGTGGGAGCAAAAGTTGAAGGCGAATTGGCGTGGTCGATTGAGAACATGCTTAATCGTATTATCGACAAAACAGCCAAGCCTAGCGTAGAAATGACGACGCTTATTAGTCATGTCATTACCGTTATTCCTGAGTTAATTACTAACTTCCAAAATAGAGAGAAGCCAACGCTCAACACGTCTCCTTTAATGAGTATTGCTGATTATTTAGCTCGCGCTAAAGCAGTTACTATGGAAGAGGTTGAAGCAGCTATTGCTTGTGCTCATGGTCAAACAGCGGATGCTTCTCAACAAGGCCACGAAGCCTTAATTGACCAAGATGACATTTTAGATGTAGTGGTAGATGTCTCTGAGCCAGAAGAAGATTTAAGTAGTGCCTTTGATAGTTTAGCCGCTAGTTTGGCAGATATTGAGCCAGAAGAAGCACAAACAGCAGTGACTCCAGTAGAGAGTGCTTCTGCTGTAAGTTATGACCCTGTGTTATTAGAAATTTTTGTCACAGAAGCCAATAGTTACTTAGATGAAATTGCACAGTATATTGCTGATTTACCTGCACAATATAAAGTGTTGCCTGTAACTGACGTTATGTTACGTGCATTACATACCTTGCGTGGTAGTGCAGGCATGGCAGGTATCAAAACCATTGCGCGCCTTTCTGCACCAATGGAGCAGCTATTTAAGGATTTAAGAGTACAAAATCGCGGGTTACATCCTAAACACATTGATTTACTAGCCGAAACACGCCGTTTAATTGGTTCGAGTTTAGAAGATGTACAACAAGGTGGTAGTGGGGATTTAGAAGAAACAGAAGCGTTCCTTGAACGCGTTACAGAAGTTTCTCAAGCTCCTGCCTCCGAAGATGATGATTTTGTGGCAGGTACTGTACCTGTTAACACCGCAGGCTTAGTTGCTGGATTCCTTGGTTTAGGCTTAGACCATCTAATGGATGCGCCTTGGGAGTTAAGTGGTTGGTTGGCCTCCGAAGAGAGACAACAACATATTCAGACCTTATTACAAGAGTTAACCCTATTAGAGCCCGCTGCAAAAGCGACTCAAATTTTACCTCTTGCTGATGTTGTTAGCCAGTTAGCCGTTGTTTATCAGTTTATTGTTGAAGATGTTGAAAAAGTATTAAGTAATGAGCAATTGCTAGAAGATTTAGCCAATGCCCATGACGAAATTATTAATATCTTTGATACCTTGGCAGCCTGTCAAACTGTACAAGACAACCCCAAACTATTACTACGTCTGCAAGAATGGGGCGGTAGCCCTGTACAGTTGTCGACAGTATCTTTACCTAATTATGAGCCTGTTGAGGCCGAAATTGATGATGGTGCAGATGCCGAATTACTCGAAATCTTTTTAGAAGAGGCCGAAGAAGTATTGACGGCTGCTGATGAAGAATTGGCAACTTGGAAAAACGATACCGAAGACAAACAGCCTTTACGCGTATTACAGCGTCATTTGCATACCTTAAAAGGTGGTGCGCGTATGGCGGTGGTTGCTAGTTTAGGTGACTTAGGTCATGAGTTAGAGTTTTTATATGAAGACTTAGTCAATAATCGTTATCAAGCAACACAAGTATTAATTGATTTTCTGCAACGGTGTCATGACCGTTTAGCGCAGATGGTTGATGACTTGCAAAAAGAAGGGCGTTGTAAGTACGCTAAAGATTTGGTTCAGTTAATTGATGAGTATCGCCGTAAGCCGAGCGATAATGTGATTTTAGATTTTTTCTCATCAGCGGCAGGTGGTTCGAATAAGAAGGAAGCTATTCCCGTTACGGTGCCTGTCGCGCAACCAAATCCCGAAGCTCAGGCAATCTCAGCTCCAGAGCCTATAGCACCAGTTATTGCTGTTAAAGTGACGGTAACTGATGAAGAATTAGACCCAGAAATGTTGTCTATTTTCTTAGAAGAAGCTCAAGAAATTGTTGACGAAACAAATGCCAGCTTACAACAGTGGATGCAAAATGCCGAAAATGTCGCGCCTGTGCAGATTTTACAGCGTGGTTTGCACACTTTAAAAGGTGGCGCAAGAATGTCTGGTGTTAACTCACTAGGCGACTTGTCACATGAAATGGAAAATATTTACGAAGGTGTTTGTCTAAAGCGTTATCAAGGTAATGCCGATGTTTTTGCCTTATTACAGCGCTGCCATGACCGTATTGCCGATATTGTCGATAGCTTAAAAGACCAAGGCAAAGGCTTAATCGTTGATGATTTAGTGGCACAGTTAAAGCGTTATTTATCTAACCCTCAGCAGTTTAAAGATATTGTACCTAGTGTTATGTCAACACCTGTGAGCAATAAAGCTGCTGTCACGCCTGTGCCTGTTGTAGAAGCAGACGATGTACCACTATTGCCTGTTGTTGCTCACGGTGTAATGCCAAAAATGACGGGTAACTTTAGAGATGTAGCAAAATCTCAGCAAGCGCAAGAAATGATTCGGGTGTCATCGGAGTTAATGGAAAAGCTCATTAACATTGCAGGTGAAACCTCAATTGTGCGCTCGCGTGTAGAAATGGGTGTACATGGCTTTGGTCAAACCGTAGAAGAAATGGGTGCAACGGTACAACGTTTGGCAGATCAGTTACGTCGTATGCAGGGTGAGTTAGAAGCACAAATTATTGCGCAGCATACAACAGAAGATACAAAGTATGCCGACTTTGACCCCTTAGAAATGGATCAATATTCATCGGTTAATCAACTGTCTAAATCTTTATATGAGTCGGCCTCCGACTTAATGGATATTAAAGGCACATTGATTGAAAAAGCGCGTGACACTGAAACCTTACTTTTGCAGCAGGCGCGTTTAAATACCGAAATGCAAGAAGGTTTGATGAGTTCACGTTTGGTTCCATTCTCGCGTTTAGTACCTCGTTTACAACGTATTGTGCGTCAAACAGCAACAGAATTACATAAGCCTGCCGAACTGTATGTGATTAATGCTGATGGCGAAATGGATAGAACCTTATTGGAACGTATTGTTGCGCCACTAGAACATATGTTACGTAATGCGGTTGACCATGGCTTAGAAAATCCAACTGACCGTGCTGCCGCAGGTAAAGAGCCGATGGGGCGTATTAGCCTCACCATTGGCCGTGAAGGCGGAGAAATTCTGCTAACCCTTGCGGATGATGGTCGTGGCGTAAATGTTGACGCGGTGCGTAAAAAAGCAATTGAAAGAGGCTTGCTTGAAGAAGATAGTGTAATTAGCGAAAAAGAGCTTTTACAATATTTATTCCATGCAGGCTTTTCTACGGCACAAAAAGTGACCCAAATTTCGGGTCGTGGCGTAGGCATGGACGTTGTGCAAAGTGAGATTAAGCAATTAGGCGGCACGGTTGTTATTCAATCTGCTGCGGGCAAAGGCACAACGTTTGTCATGCGTTTACCTTTTACCGTTGCCGTGAGTCGTGCCTTGATGGTGCGTATTGGTGAAGATGTTTACGCCATTCCATTATCGCAAATTGAAGGTATTGTTCGGGCTAATCCTTATGAGTTAGAAACTTATTATGCGCCTGATGGTCCCGCTTTTGAATACGCCAATATTACCTACAAATTGCATTATTTAGGTGAGTTTGTGCATGGTGTACGTGTGCCAAGTTTGTTTGGCCAAACTTTGCCATTACCTATTATGTTAATTCGTGGTGCCGAACAACGTGTGGCTATTCAAGTAGACCAGCTGATTGGCTCGCGTGAAATCGTCGTTAAGTCGGTTGGCGCACAGTTAGCATCCGTTGCAGGTATATCGGGTGCAACTATCTTGGGAGATGGTTCGGTGGTTATCATTTTAGATACCATTGCGATGTTACGCGCCGCCGCCATCCAAAAACCACGTCACAGACAAGTTATCGAAGAGCAAGTACCAGCAAAACCACAACGTAGTACACGCATGGTGATGGTAGTTGATGACTCGGTAACAGTGCGTAAAGTAACTTCACGCTTATTAGAGCGTCATGGTTATGAAGTGGTCTTGGCTAAAGATGGTTTGGATGCGATTACTAAACTTGAAGATGTTCGTCCAGATATCATGTTACTTGACATTGAAATGCCACGTATGGATGGTTTTGAGGTTGCCTCTTTAGTACGACATAATCCTAATTTAGTTGGTTTGCCAATTATTATGATTACCTCGCGTACAGGTGAAAAACACCGTGAGCGTGCTTTCCAAATTGGCGTTAATGCCTATATGGGTAAGCCGTTCCAAGAGCAACAATTATTAGAAACCATTGCTGAGTTGTTGGCAGCGACCGTGAAATAGAGCAAATTATGACGAAAAGGAATCCGCGCGTTGCCATTGTGTCAGATATGAGCTTGCAACGCCTTGCATTAGCTCATGCTGTTAAAGGGCAGGGTTATGATTTAGTACTCAATACGTCTCCAGAGCGTTTAGACGAACGCTTGTTTAAATCCGTGTCGCCCGATGTTTGGATTGTTGACATGGAGGCTGAAGACGATGATTTGCTTGATAGAGTCTTAGACAGTGGTGTGCCCGTTTTATTTGGCCTAGACCAAGCACCTGCACAAGGTACACGACAATATCCTCGTTGGGAGCGTCGTGTATTTATTAAGTTGTATGATGTGGTGGGGCATCCTGTTATACAGGAAAACTTAGAGCCTCTAGAAGCAGCACCTGTCAATGCGCCTGTACAACCTAAGCAAATTATTGTTCCTAATGAAATATGGGCACACAAATCACAGCGTTTAGAGTATGTATGCGTGCTTGCTGCCTCTTTAGGAGGGCCTGCCGCAGTCAAAGAGTTTTTAGATTATATACCAGCAGGACTGCCTGTTTCTTTTGTATTAGCGCAACATATTGATGCGCGTATGCAGGAGTCGTTAACGCGGGTTTTGGTAAGACATAATCATATGCCGTGTCGTATTGCTAAAGCGGGCGATATGCTTAAATCGGGTGAATTACTGATTGCTCCTGTAGAAACTGAAATTGATTTTAGTGCCGATGGCCAAGTGATTTCACGTAATATTAAATGGGACGGCCCCTATTCTCCTTCAATAGATCAAGTATTGGCCAATGTGAGTCGCCGTTTTACTAAGCGTTCGGTAGCAATTATTTTTAGTGGTATGGGCAGTGATGGCTCTATTAGTGGCCCTCAAATGATTGAGTCAGGTGGTGTTATTTGGGCGCAAGATGAAAAGACTTGTGCTTGCCCGAGCCAACCTGATGCCATGAGAGCAACGGGTTGTGTTTCTTTTTCAGGTAATCCTTTTGATTTAGCTAATAAATTAGTTAATTATATTAATAAAAATATTCAATTGAGTATCGCATAGAGGTAAAAGTTATGGCAGAGGCACAACCACAACAGCGTACTGCACTGAGTCAAACGACCTTGCTAAGTGCGACTACAGGTAAATTAGATGTTTATGTGTTGCCATTATGGCAAAAAAAATTGCTGATACCTGCGTTAGCAATTGCAGAAATTATTTCTGCCTCACAATTAAAGCCCACTAAAAAAAATAAGACCGCAGGCTTGTTAGGACAAGTAACATGGGAGGGAGAAACTCTTCCTGTGATTTCTTTTGAGACGTTTAATGGTGAGACGGGTATTCCTGAGCCACAAAAATTAGCGATTGTAGTCGCAGCGACCTTAGGTGAAAATTTAACTCACTATGCCTTGGCATTACAAGCTGAGCCAACGTTAAATAAAATTAAAATTGCCGAGTTAGAAGATTTAGATAATGCAGCAGTAGGTGGTGTGGAGTATTTACAGGTCAAATATCAAAACAATTTATGTTTTATTCCAGAGTTAGATATTTTGGAAACTAAACTTAAGAGTGTTTTATGATGAAAGAGTGCTTAGCTAAAGACCTAAGCACTCATTAAATTTAAGGTTTTGTACTAGGTAAAAATTGTACACTGCCTTGGCCTGCTTCTGCCTTTTCTAACTCACTTAAACGTTTGATGATAGGAATAAAATCACCTTTTACTTTGTTTTGCTCGGTACGTTGATAATTAATTAAGGTTTGTAAGTCTAAAATCTGTTTGTCAAACTCTATAATTCTAGCTTTAACCTTAGGATCTGGTTTGTTAGTTTTACGTTCTGTTGCGGCAGCCTCTTCTACAAAAGCAGCTCGTAAGCGTTTAATCCGTTGTAGTTGCAGCATGTTATAACCAATGCTGGTTTCTAAAGTGTCTAACTGGCGATTACGAGCCAACTCTGCATCACGTGCTGATGAAAATAAACGTAAAATACGTGCGTCTTCTTGTTGCTGTCTAAATGCGGAGTCGCGTTTCACTTTGTCTTTTTGATAAACGGCTTCATCAAAGGGTGGAAAGTGACGTATCACCTGCATATTACGGTCAACGATATCATAACCACGACGAATATGTTCTTCGGTAATTTGGTCGCTCATGGTAGGAGTGCCTTTGTCGTTATAATAACGATAAAGACGTTTACCCACGCTGTCATCGGCATAGACAATTGAGCCAAGTAACAATCCAGTAGCGGCAATTGCTAACCCTAATCGATGTAGTAAATGTGGCATAAATTGTTATTCTCCCGACCAGTATTAATCAGCAATGTTTATTAATTATTAACGCTAGCATATTTTGTGCTGATGAGCTAAGCGTTCTTGTGTCATAAGTTGCAGAATGATGGTCTGTATATTTTAAACCATAAGATGGGTAGCATAACGTAAGTTATCGTTGTACAAAAGGGTGTGTTTGGTGTCAGTTTCAGAACTCTTGGTGTTATTTGTTATTTCTTTGTTGGCCAATTTGCTTTCTGCTTTAGCAGGAGGTGGAGCAGGGCTATTACAACTCCCTGCATTATTACACTTAGGCTTACCATTTGCTATGGCTTTGGCAACACATAAAACTGCCAGTGTGGCCTTAGGTGTAGGTGCAACCATGCGTCATTGGCAAACAGGGCAGTTTAATTTACGGTTTTCGTTATATATTTTGCTAACAGGTTTACCTGGAGTGTGGTTAGGTACTCAAGTTATTGTTGCCATCCCTGAAATATGGGCCAGCTTTGCCTTAGGGATATTAACGCTGGGTCTGGGTTTGTATTCGGTTTTTAAGTCTAGTTTAGGTTTAAATCCACAGCGTATTCATCGAGATACACACGGGTTATTTATTGGTGGTGTGGGTTTGTTTCTTATTGGTGTGTTAAATGGCTCTTTAACCTCTGGAACGGGCTTATTTGTGACCATTTGGCTAGTAAGATGGTTTGGCTTAGATTTTACGCGTGCGGTGTCTTACACGCTAATTTTAGTGGGTTTGTTTTGGAATGGTTTAGGGGCGTTGTTTTTGGCACAACAAAGTGTGGTGGCATGGGCTTGGTTGCCACCGTTACTGATAGGCTCTTTGTTGGGCGGCTATTTAGGAGCGCATTGGGCATTATTACAGGGCAACCGCTTGGTAAAGCGTAGTTTTGAGGTGCTGACTATGATTGTGGGACTAAGCCTCATCATAAAATCTTGGCAGCTATTAGGCTAATAAAGGCAGTATATCCTCTAAACGTGCAGGCTTACCAAAAGCATACCCTTGTACATAATCACATTGTTCTTTGATGAGTAATTCAGTTTGTTCGAGCATTTCTACACCTTTGGCGGTAACCTTCCAATCAAGTTGGTGTGACATGGCAATAAGTGCCGAAATAATCACGGTTTCTTCGGGGTTGTGAGGGTCAAGTAATAAGCATCTATCGAGCTTGATTTCGGTAATAGGTAATGTTTTAAGCCACATTAAAGACGATGCACCCGAGCCAAAATCATCTACAATCAGTTTTAATCCAGAGAGATTAAGCTTAGATAAAAAAATGGGTGCTTTATGGCGGTATTCGTACAAAATATTTTCGGATAACTCAAAACAAAACCATTGTGGGTCAATATTTTCGGTTTCTAAAATTTCTAGCGTATCAGTAATAAAGTGATCGTTACTCATATTTAATGCAGAACAATTCATGGTGACCAATAAAGGCGTATTATTTTGATGAAGCAATTTAATATCTTTACAAATTTGCCTAATTACCCATTTATCAACTAACTCTACAAAACCATTAAACTCGGCAATATTAATAAAACTTTCGGGTGTGAGTATCCCTTTTTCTGGGTGTTGCCACCGTACTAAGGCTTCTAAACTAATAATTTTTTTATCGCTTAAACGTACCACTGGCTGATATTGAATAAATAGTTGTGATTGAGTAATAGCAATGTGTAAATCTTTTTGTAGTCTTAATTCACGATGAGATTTATGTTGTAAATAATCACTATAAAAACTAATGGTATTTCTACCACTGCCTTTAGATTGGTACAGGGCATTATCTGCATTTTTAATGAGTATATCTTGGCTGTCACCATCATACGGAAACAAACTAATACCAATACTAATTGTGGTGTTAGCCACTTGGCCACTAATGGTAATTGGTTCTTGCATTTTATGTAAAACACGATTGGCAATAACTTTAGCTTCGGGAAGACTAGTAATAGGAGTAATTAAACAAAATTCATCACCGCCAATACGCCCAATTAAATCATGATTACGTAATACGCTGCGTAAACGTCTGGAGACAATACGTAATAATTCATCACCTGCGGAATGTCCTAAAGTATCATTAATAAGTTTAAAGTTATCTAAATCAATAAATAAAACCCCTAGTTTGTTAGCCCCTTGTTTTGCTTCATTTAAACGTGCAGTAAACGCATCCATAAAGGCATGGCGATTAAATAAACCCGTTAAGCTATCATAATGTGCTAGTTGTTCTAAGGAAGAATGGTCACCACTGAGTTTATGGGTCACATCACGTAGTTTGATGAGTTCTTGTGCTTGTGCTTTTATTTTATGGTAGGCAAACAATAAACCTAAAAATAATAAACTAAGTAAAGTGGAAAATACACTACTTATAATGGCGAAAGCAATTTTTTCAAACACTTGTTGATTACTAAGCAAAGGTGGGTAATTAAAAAAATCAATACTACTTAAATTAATACGGTATGAAATAATAATTAGTATAGAAATGCTAAGAGCATAAGCACTATTTTTAAAGTAATTGGTGTGATTGTTTTTGGTATTGAGGAGTGCTAATACTAAAAAACCAATGCCTAAGGTCATGACGCTACTAAGTAATATTTTATAGTAATTTACTTCAAAATATTGAGATTCTACCGTAGATAAAATCATACTAAAATTAACAAATAACAAACTTGCACTGTTAATTAGTGTCCATAATACATTATATACAATGATATTTTTTTGAGAGTTTAAAAAGTAAAAGTAAAGAAAATAACTAATAAAAAGAGCAATAAAGGGAATGATAAAAAAATAATTAAAATTAAAGGGAATGAGTTTTATGCCTAATAAAAGTAATAAGTTAACGACCCAAATATTAAACGCAATCAGTAAGCTAGCCCCTACAGACCAAACAAAATATTGTTTAGGCCGAGATGTGGCAAGCCCCTCCAGTTTTTGGGCAATATATGGCATGACATAAAAGCTAAAACCGCTAAGTACTAAACTAAGTACTACAAATAAGGGTGATATTTGCCAAGCAAGTGCTTCTAAATCATTAGTGGCTACGTCAATCATATCCATGAGTGTTAAATATCATCTAGTGTTTTTGTGGTTGACGTTGAGGTGAGAGCAAGACAATAGTCACCTACACAATCGTGCCGCTTATAATTTCATTAAACAAGCAGATACACAAGAGAGAACCGCTTAACAAATATCTTAAAAGAGATTTTAGTGTAAATTTTAAAAAATCTAATAAACGCTAAGAAAGGTCTGAATTTATAAAAATTGTCGACAAAGTAATCTTTTTTATTTGACTAATTTTGTTTTTTGCTTAATATGTAGCGAGTTATGAGTTTATTGTAGACAATTATGGTTTTTTACCTATGTCGAATCTTGAAAGTATAGTAGATGAAGTGAATTTAACCTTAGCAGATAGAGTCTTTGGTCAAATTCAAGATGCTATTGTTAAAGGCGAGTTAAAGTCAGGCGTAAAAATGTCTGAGGTGGAGTTGACTGCGCGTTATGGGGTATCAAGAGGCCCTCTACGTGAAGCCTTGCGACGTTTAGAGGCACGTAAATTACTTACCCGTATTCCTCATGTGGGGGTGCGTGTTGTTGCATTAACGATTGACGATGTATTGCAAATGTATCAAGTGCGTGAAGTGCTTGAAGGCATGGCAGCACGTTTGGCAGCTCAAAATGCGACAGATGAAGAAGTACAAGGTTTAAAACAACTATTACAACAGCATCAACAACAAACCGAATTGCAATCAGGCAAAGGCTATTATCAAGAAGAAGGCGATTTTGATTTTCACTATCGGATTGTGAAGGCCAGCCGTAATGAGGTATTAATGCAAATGCTGTGTGGTGAGTTATACCATCGGGTGCGTTTATATCGTTATCAGTTTTCGGTCACTGCAGGCCGTCCTCACAAAGCCTTTGCCGAACATTCTCGCATTATTGAAGCGATAGAAAGCAGAGATGGCGAATTAGCCGAATTTCTTATGCGTCGTCATATTAGCTCGGCGCGTAAAAATGTTGAAACCCATTACCACAACAAGGTGAATTAGCGATGAGTATAAACAGTGCGGGTGCGCGTTTTCGTCAAGCGTTGCGTGAAGAAAGTCCATTACAAGTGATGGGGACAGTCAATGCTTATGCGGCGATGATGGCAAAAGATGTCGGTTATCGTGCCATTTATTTGTCGGGAGCAGGGGTTGCCAACTACTCCTACGGTTTGCCTGATTTGGGTATTACGTCGTTGGAAGATGTGTTAATTGACGTACGTCGTATTACTGCCGCAGTCGATACGCCGTTACTGGTTGATATTGATACGGGTTGGGGCGGTGTATTTAACATTAGCCGAACCATCAAGGAAATGATTAAGGCGGGTGCGGCAGCGGTACATATTGAAGACCAAGTGGCACTCAAGCGTTGTGGTCATCGTCCCAATAAAGAAATTGTGGCTATTGATGAAATGGTTGACCGTGTGAAAGCGGCGGCGGATGCTAAAACGGATTCCGAATTTGTGGTGATGGCGCGTACTGACTCTTTACAGAAAGAAGGATTGAACGGTGTGATCGACCGTATCAGTGCTTATGTCGAAGCAGGTGCAGATGCCATTTTTGCCGAAGCCATGACTGACATTACTATGTATCGGAAAGTATGTGATGCCGTGAATGTTCCTGTTTTGGCTAATATTACTGAGTTTGGTGATACGCCTTATTACACTCGTGAAGAATTAGGCGAGCAAGGTATTGCAATGGTACTTTACCCTTTATCGGCTACTCGTGCGATGCAAA
>ERZ724510.256-NODE-256-length-30540-cov-7.601804_pt1 | contig 30540 bp, 17 predicted proteins | sample MGYA00376043_ERZ724510 | MGnify/ENA primary metagenome ERZ724510 (study PRJEB28724, sample SAMN07190888) | wastewater metagenome | isolation source: influent of sewage treatment plant in Hong Hong | place: USA: Christiansburg, Virginia | collected 2016-03-01 ... | reverse complement strand
CCTACCCGTCCACCCACGGCGTGTTCGAGGAAGCCATCCGCGAGATCTGCGCCACTGTGCATCAATATGGCGGCCAGGTTTACATGGACGGCGCCAACATGAACGCCCAGGTCGGCCTCACCTCCCCGGCCACCATTGGTGCCGACGTGAGCCACATGAACCTGCACAAGACCTTCTGCATTCCCCACGGCGGTGGCGGACCGGGCATGGGCCCGATCGGCCTGAAAGCACACCTGGCACCGTTCATGGCCGACCACGTGGTTGCCGCCACCGGCAGCGAAGATCGTCCGAATGCCGGTCAGGGCGCCGTATCCGCCGCCCAGTTCGGCTCCGCCAGCATTCTGCCGATATCGTGGATGTACATCACCATGATGGGCGCCCGCGGCCTGAAGAACGCCACCGAAGTGGCCATCCTCAACGCCAACTACGTGGCTGGCCAGTTGAGCACCCACTACCCGGTGCTGTACACCGGCAGCCAGGGCCGTGTCGCCCACGAATGCATCCTCGACATCCGTCCAATCAAGGCGGCCACCGGCATCAGCGAAGTGGACATCGCCAAGCGCCTGATGGACTACGGCTTCCACGCACCCACCATGTCCTTCCCGGTGGCCGGCACCATCATGGTCGAGCCGACCGAATCCGAGGACAAGGGTGAACTGGACCGCTTCATCGCTGCCATGATCAGCATCCGCCACGAGATCCAGGCCATCGAGGACGGCCGCATCCCCGCCGACAACAATCCGCTGAAGAACGCCCCGCACACCCAGGCAGACTTCATCGGCGACTGGGATCGCCCCTACACCCGTAGCGAAGCCGTATTCCCGCTGTCGTGGGTAGCTGACAACAAGTTCTGGCCGACCGTAAACCGTATCGACGACGTGTACGGCGACCGCAACCTGTTCTGCTCCTGCGTGCCGATGGACGAACTGGCCAACTAACTGAGCCAGTTGAAAGTGAAAGCCCCGGACAAGCACAAGCTTTCCGGGGCTTTTTACATCCAGCGCAACAGCCGTCGGATCAGGGCTTCAGCATCGCCTTGATGAAGGACGCGGGAATCGCATACGAAATCCCGGATGGTGTCGTCACGGCACTCTCTTTCGCGCCCTTGACGAAGACCATGTTGATGATGCCGATCACCTCTCCGGTGTCGGGATTGAAAAGCGGGCTTCCGCTGTTTCCCGGATAGCACACCGCATCCAGCTGAAAAACCGAATAACCTCCCGACGACAACCGGCGAACAGCCTGGGCGTCGAGCTGCCGTGCCGAAGGCAGGGGCTGTCCGATCGGCGTGACAGCCGACACAATGCCCCGGTGTGTCACCGGCACGATTCCGATAGTGGCCCCGAGCGGAAAGCCGGTCAGTGCAATCGCCTGCCCGTCCCGCACCCCGTCGGAGTCACCGAGGCGCACAGCCGGCAGCGGCGGACCCTCGAAACGCAGTATCGACACGTCGTGCTCACGATCGACAGCCTCCTTGACCACCGGGCGAACCATGACCCGCCCGGAACCCGGCATGGCGATGACCAGACGCTCCTTGCCATCGGCACTGTCCAGAATGGCACCTTCCACATGCGCATTGGTCGCTACCTGATTGCCACTGCCAACGACAAAACCCGTTCCAAGAAAACGGAACTGGGGATTCCGCGTTGGCTCGAAGCTCCCCACGGCGACAACCGATTTCTTTATCTCGACCACCGTCGCAGGCAAATCGGCCCTGGCTGGCGCAATGAAGCAGGCCAGCAGCGCGGCCACGCTTCCCGCCAGCACGGCACGGCGCGACAACCACGCCGGCATCGACACATTGTTCAACGGCTCACCGCCTTGAAGGTTTGCAGGAACGGAGAAGCACTCACGACGTGGGCGTCAAAGGGATGTTCGGTACGGGGGAAAAATGCCAGGATACGCTTCACGTAATTCTGGGTTTCCTTGTAGGGAGGCACGCCGCGATAACGATCTACCGCCCCTTCCCCTGCGTTGTAGCCGGCAACCGCCAGCGCCACATTGCCCTGGTAATAGGCCAGCAGCCAGCGCAGGTAGGCAAGTCCGCCCTTGATGTTCTGCACCGGATCGAAACTGTCCTTCACGTTGAAGCGACTGGCGGTCTCGGGAATGAGCTGCATGACGCCCATGGCATTCTTCGGGGAAGTCGCCGTGGCATCAAAATTGGATTCGGTCGTGGCAATGGCCAGTGCCAGTCGCGGCTCAATGGAAAAGCGCGGGGCCAGCGTGGTGATCAGTTCGACCATGCGCTTTTTGTGGTCAGGCAGGGACGCCAGGTATTTTTGCGTATCCCAGGTGTCACGGGCGGCAAAACTGCGCTCTACCGCGCGCGCCTTGAGACATTCAGGGACACTGCCGGAGTAGTCACCGACGAGACGACGCGCCTTGGCGGCCTCGGCATGGCCACTGAAAACCGCCATGTCAAACAGCGTGGCGGCGTAAGCATCATCCCGTGCCACACCGCGACCATTCGCGTACATCCAGCCAAGACTGTACATGGCCTCGCTGCTTCCGAGGCGAACCGCATCGCAATACAGCTCGGCGGCCCGCTCGGGATCGCGGGGAACGCCCTCCCCATGCTCGTAGGCCAGAGCCTGCGCGACAAGGACGGACGCATCCACGAGTTCCTGCGGATTGGCACACGCGACGCGCGCATTGCCTGCCAGGCATGCGCCCAGCAGCAACACGGAAAATATCTTTCGCAGACGCGTCACGCGCTTCATCCCATCGCCGCTCAGAGACGCCAAACGGTAGCGCCGGCAGCCTCAAGCTCGGCCGGATCGTAAAAACTCTTCACGTCGGCAAACACGCCCTTCGGCTGGAGCTTTTCGGCCAGTTGGGAGACCCCCATCTCGGCGTATTCCTTGTGCGCCACGGCAGCCACGATGGCGGCAGCGCGCGGCAGCTTGTCCCACGGAGTCAGGCTGACGCCGTACTCGTGTTCGGCTTCACCGGACTCGGCTACCGGATCGTGCACATGCACGGTACAGCCAAAGCTCTGCAGTTCGTGGATCACGTCGATGACCTTGCTGTTGCGCAGGTCGGGGCAGTTTTCCTTGAAGGTCAGGCCGAGGACGATGACATCGGCGCCCTTGATGTTGTGGCCGGACTGGATCATCTGCTTGACGGTCTGCTCGGCGATGTACTTGCCCATGCTGTCGTTGATGCGACGGCCGGCCAGGATGACCTGCGGGTGGTAGCCCAGCATGTCGGCCTTGTGAGTCAGGTAGTAGGGATCGACACCGATGCAGTGACCACCCACCAGACCCGGACGGAAGGGCAGGAAGTTCCACTTGGTACCAGCCGCCTTCAGCACTTCGATGGTGTCGATGCCGATCTTGTGGAAGATCACCGAGAGTTCGTTCATCAGGGCGATGTTGAGGTCGCGCTGGGTATTCTCGATGACCTTGGCAGCTTCGGCGACCTTGATCGAGCTGGCCGGGTAAACACCGGCAACGATCACTTCACCGTAGACTTCGGCCACCTTTTTGAGGGTTTCCGGGGTATCGCCGGAAACAACCTTCATGATCTTGGTGACGGTGCGTTCCTTGTCGCCCGGGTTGATCCGCTCGGGGGAATAGCCGACGTTGAAGTCTTCCTTCCACTTGAGGCCGGAGAACTTCTCGAGGATGGGAATGCACACCTCTTCGGTAGCGCCCGGATACACGGTGGATTCATACACCACGATGGCGCCGCGCTTGAGGTGCTTGCCGACGCTCTCGGAAGACTTGATCAGCGGGGTGAAATCGGGCTGGTGCGCTTCGTCGACCGGGGTCGGCACGGCAACGATGATGAAGTCGGCTTCACCGATGATCTTCGGATCGGTGCTGCAGGTGAGGTGCACGGCTGCCTTCAGGTCTTCCGTGCTCACCTCACCGGTGGGATCCACGTGGCGGCCATAGGCAGCAACCTTGTCTGCATGGAGATCAAAACCGACCGTCTTCATCTTCTTACCGAATTCAACGGCGAGGGGCAGGCCTACATAGCCGAGGCCGATAACTGCGATGGTGCTCATAAGATCGTTCCTGATTGAAATTAATTTTGCTGAAAACGATTACAACGAAGCCTTGAGCTTATCGAGCTCGGCACGGATAGCTGATTTTTCCGGCGCCTTGCTCATCGCCGCATCCAGCTCCTTGCGCGCACCATCCTTGTCGCCAATTTTGACCAGGGCCTTGGCAAGGTTCAGACGCAAGGCCGGCAAATTGGGCCCGAGGCTGACTGCCCTCTTGAGCTGCTCCACCCCTTTCGCGGTATCGCCACTGTCCATCAGCAGACCACCGAGGGTGTCGAGAACGACCGGGCTGTTCGGCGCCAGGGCAACCGCCTGTTGAGCGACACTGATTGCACTCTTGTCACCGAGCTTGCCGAGCACCCAGGCCAGATTGTTCAGCAGCATGGGGTTCTTGGGAGCAAGTTCCAGCATCTGGCGATACTGCTGCGCCGCCAGTTCATACTTTTGTTCAGTCAGGCTGCGCTCGGCCAGATAGGAGCGCAGGACCAGATCCTTCGGATTGGCCTTGACCCAATCGGCAGCCAGCTTGGCAGCCTCGGCGGACTGACCGGCAGCAGCTCGGGCCCGGTACAGGCGAACAACCGACTGCGGACTCTTGTCGCGCTTGAAGGCCTCTTCAAAGGGCGGCAAGGCTTCAACCTTCTTGCCCATGGCACCAAGGATCTCGCCCTCAAGAACGTATCCAACAGCCGCGTCCTTGCGCTGCTTCTGTATGTCCTTCGCCACACCGATAGCCGCATCAGCCCTCTTGTTGCCCAGCAGAATGGCAATCAGACGCTGCTGCGCTTCGACGGTGTCCGGCTTGATGGCAATTGCCTTGCGCAAACTCTGCTCCGCGGCGGACAAATCCTTCGTGGCCACCTGCAGATCAGCCATGGCGACCAGCGGCGCGGGCGAGTTGGGCATCTTCGGCGCCAGCTTGCTGTAGGTACTCAAGGCCTGCTGAAGCTCCCCGGCCCCCACCTGGGCACGCCCAAGCAGATCCTGAACCGCAGTATCTTCCGGCGCGGTCGCGGAGGCTTCCTGGGCGAGGAGAAGTGCCCGCTTTGCATCGCCGGACTGAATCAGCAGGCGCACCAGCGCCATGCGGATCGGCAGCGAATCGGGGACAGCCGTCAGCCCCTTCTCCAGCAGGGCCTGAACATCCTTGCCGGGCGCACCGGTCATCGCCATGAACTCTGCGAACTGGAGGTAAGCCTGGCCGCTCTTCGGGTTTTTGGCAATGAAACTATCGTAACGTTTGCGCGCGGCATCAAGCTGCTTGTCGGTGATGTCGAGCCTGGCCAGGTTGCTGACAGCCGGCAGGAAATCCGGCTTGAGCTCCAGCGCCTTGTCGAAGGCCTTGCGTGCGCCGGCAAAATCCTTGCTGGCGAGCAGGACCCCACCCTTCATGTTGTAGGTAACAGGATCAGCCGGCTTCTTCTTTTCGAGTGCCTGTACGGCACTCATGGCCTTGGCCGTTTCATTGCGGCGCAGGTGGGCCATGATCAGGGTGATGTCCGCCTGAATGTTGTTTGCATCAAGTGCGGAGGCCGCCTCCAGATCATGGAAAGCCTGATCGGTTTCCCCTGCGGCAAGCCGCGAAACCCCCAGGCGGGTGCGATACTGGGCATTCTTGGGATCGGCCACACTGGCGCGACGGAAAAACTCTTCGGAGCGCGTGAAGTCGCCATTCATGGCGTACACCTGACCGGCAAGATTCAGCACCCCGATATCGTCCCCGGCGTCCTTGAGCAGCGGCTGGAGAGCCTCCTGCGCCTTGGCCGGTTCACGCAGCCCCAGATAGGCAGCAACCATCTGGCGACGGGCGATGACAAGGTTCGGACTCTTCTCCAGTATCTTTGTCAGGTTTTCCTGGGCCTGGGCAAAATCCTGGCGCTGCAGCTGCAGCGTGGAGGCCAGCAACATTGCGGGAACATAGCCCGGAGCCACGCGCAGCACCTGCAGGACGCCATCGTAGGCCTCCTTGTTCTTGCCATTGCGGACGTCTACGTAGGCCTGCAGGTAAAGTGCCAGCGGATGATTGCCCGACGCTTTCTTCATGGCCTGAATCTTGGTTTGCGCCACGTCCACCTTGTTGGCACGCAGCAGCAGGGAGATAAGATTCTGATAGGCAATCACATCCGCCGGCTTGCCGGCAATGACGGCCTCGTAGGCGACGATGGCTTCATCCGGACGATTCAGCGCAGTCAAAAGGTCAGCCCGCAGGCTGTGCGCCTCGGGAAGCTTGGGAGCGTCCTTGAGGATGGCATCCACGTCGGCAAGAGCCCCTTCGAGATCCCGGCCAATTGCACGAACGCGCGCCTGTCCGACCCGGGCCAGCGGAAAGCCTGCAGACGCCTTCAGGGCGGACTGGAACCCCTCTGCAGCAACTTCAGTCTTGCCCTGGCCAAGGGCGGCATACCCCTGCGAGGTGAGGAAACTGGCCTGGGCTTCCGGCTGTGTCAGGTTCTGGCTGGCAAGTTCGGCGCTGATCCGCGGCCCCTGCCCCGTCGCGAGCAGGCTCTGGGCGAGGAGAGGCACGACCAGATCGGGAGAGAAACCCAGATCGAGCGCCCGCTTCAGCTCCTTTTCGGCCCCGGCATAATCGCCCTGGTCAAAATTGACCTTGCCGAGCAGGTAGCGGGCTTCCGCGAAGCTGGGGTTTTTCTGCAACGCATTCTTGAGCTGAATCGTGGCCGCACTCCGGTCATCCTTGGCCAGATAGTCCTTGGCGGACGCGATCATCGACTCAGGGCTGGCACCACATGCAGCCAGGAGCAAGGCACAAAGGGCACTGACCGCAGTGTTCCGAACTATGCTGCGTTTTGTCTGGGAGCGCATTTGCATGGATCCTTGAATCACGTTGAAGTCTCTTTCTTCAGTCCGAAGCGGTTCATTAAATCGTAGAGGGTTGGGCGGCTGATGCCGAGTACCTCGGCAGCACGGGCCACGTTGCCATTGACTCTGGCCATGACCCTGACAACAGCACGCCGCTCGGCCTCTTCACGGACAACGCGCAGGTTGAGCGCCTCGAGGGCCTCTTCCCCGGCATCTACATTCAGGCCGACATCATCGGCAGCGATACAGTTTCCGTCCGCCATGATGACGGCACGCTTGATCGCATTTTCGAGCTCCCGGATATTACCCGGCCACCGATGTGACTCGATACTCTGCACGGCATCATCGGTAAGGGACATCGTACCCCGACCATGATCGGCAGCAAAACGCTGCACAAAGGCATGCGCCAGCAGCACCGCATCGCCATCACGATCACGCAGGGCCGGAATGTCCACCACGATCTCGGCAAGACGGTAGTACAGATCCTCGCGGAAGCGCCCTACCTGGATCAGACCCTTGACGTCCTGGTGGGTGGCACAGACGATTCTCACATCGACCGGAATCTCTTCGCGCCCCCCAACCCGCTCGATGACCCGCTCCTGCAGAAAACGGAGCAGCTTGGCCTGCAGGGGCATCGGCAGATCACCGATTTCATCCAGGAACAGGGTGCCCTTGTTGGCAAATTCGATCTTGCCGAGGGTTTGTTTCACGGCCCCGGTGAACGCCCCTTTTTCGTAGCCGAACAACTCGCTTTCGAGCAGGTTCTCGGGAATCGCCGCACAGTTGATTGCCACAAAGCGCTCATTCCGGCGCGGGGACAGTTCATGCAGGCCCCGCGCCAGAACCTCCTTGCCCGTTCCACTCTCGCCTAGCAGCATCACGGTGACATTGGCAGAAGCAACCTTTTCGATCAGGCGGCACACCCGCAACATGCCCGAATCCCGCGTGATGACACCCGACAGGGCGCTTCCCTGCTGGACTTTCAGCTTGCGGTTGTCCTGCTGCAGGTCATACAGGCGCAAGGCGCGATCGAGCGTCAGGGCAAGGAGTTCGGGCTCGAAGGGCTTGGCGAAGAAGTCGTAGGCCCCCATGCCGACGGCGCGCACGGCATTTTCCCGATCATGTTGTCCGGTGAGCACGACGACCTTGGTGTCGGGTGCCAGTGCGAGAATTTCGCCCAGCAACCGAAAACCTTCCGTTACGTCATCCGGCGCCGGCGGAAGGCCGAGATCCATCGTGACAACTGCAGGCTCATGCCGCCTTAACTGCGCAATCGCCTCTTCGCGATTGTTCGCAACTACCGTCTCGTATTGATCGAAGGCCCAGCGCATCTGCTTTTGCAGCGCGGGATCGTCCTCGACAATCAGCAAAGTCCTGCGTTTATCACTCATATGGCTAGTTTGCTACCGCTTCGTTACCGGCGTTCCGGGAGTAATCGGCAATCGGCAGTCTGACATCAAAGCAGGTTCCTGAACCTACTTCACTCTGCACCGATAGACTTCCTCCCAGCTCATGGACATATTGCTGCACCTCATAGGCGCCGATGCCCATTCCACTTGCCTTGGTTGTCTGAAAGGCCTTGAAAAGCTGCTCGCGAACGAATGCAGAAGACATCCCCGATCCGGTATCCCGAACCGTGACACACGCCTGATTACGCTCCTGGGATAGCTCTATGACTACACTACCATGCTCAGAAGTCGCGTCTAGGGCATTTTGCACGATGTGCCCGAGGATGCGCTCAAGCCTCTCCGAATGGGCAAGAACGGAAATATCAGGCGCGCCCGCCACAAATACCGGGCACGGATTGAACATGCGCTTCGACTGGACGATACGCTCGATCAGCGGTTTCAAGTGCACCGGCTTGCGCTGGTTGATCGGCGTCTTTTCCATGAGCTGCGCCATCAGGCCGCGCATCCGCTCTTCAACGTGCCGAATCGTGTCAAGCATGTCCGCCTGAAACTCCGGGTTGTCCTTGTGCCGCTCGGCATTACGCAGCATCAACGACAACTGGGCCACGAGGTTCTTCAGGTCGTGCACAACAAACGCCGACATGCGGTTGAAGGCGTCGAACTTGCGGGCTTCCAGGAGCGCCTCCGCAGCCTGCATCCGGGCAAAATAGCTGGCCGCCTGCCGGCCGGCCATCTTCAGGAGATCGAGCACCTCCCAATTCACATCAACAGGCGTACGCGGCGTCAGCAGCACCACGAATCCAACCAGCACACCGGACGAAATCAGCGGAACGATCAGCCACATGTCCGACAGCTCGGAGACCCATTCCGGCAGGGGAAACTCGCTCGGCGACACCAGAGCGCCGCGCAACTCCGCCAGATTCACCACCCACTCCCGCTCCAGCAGGTAACGTGCGAATTCGGAATTTTCGTGCTCCTGGAGAGCGTAATGAGGCATATTCAGGCGGGCCTGCTGGCTGTATTCCCCGTTGGCATCGCGCAGCCATACGCCGCCGCCGGGACTCTCGACCAGGTCGGCCAAGGCCTTGACCACCGACTCGCCAAGACTCAGACCATCGCCAGCCATCGACAGCGCCTGGGTCACGCCCAGCCACTCCTTGCGGTAATCATAACGGTAAGCAAAGAAATGCTTGGCAAGCAGTACGCGCAGACGAGCCCGGAAGGCTCCCGAAAAGGCGATCACGGACAACAGCAGCGCGCCACCAAAGGTCAGCGCCAACTGCAGCGCCTCACCCCATTCACCGCCGAAATAGCGCATGTAATAACCGGCGCCGGCAAGCGTCAGCAGATACAGCCCGGAACCGGCCAGCGCCGTGGAATGGAAGACGACATGCCGGGAAACCGAAACCCGGAACGTCCACTCGGGGTTCCGGGATGCAGACACTGCCACCAGGGGAATCGTCAGCGTGTGTGCAAACCCGCGCACACTCCAGATCACCGGGTGAAGACGGCTAAAGAGAAGGGTATCTGCGTAGAGATACACATCGAATGCAAACAGGCCCCCCAGGGCCAGGGCCACCGGCTTGATCCCCCAGCGCGAACGTTCCGGAACCGAGCGGTAAAACAATTCGAGCAATACCAGCCCGAAGACGGAAGAAAACAGTGAAGTCGCAGCCCAGGTACGCAAGGGCGTCCCATAGACGGGAATCCCCACGCTGAGGCAGAGCACCCCGGCGGCACTCAAGGTAATGACACCCAGCACCCAGGGCCTGGGCCAGCCGGGAAGCGCGTTCTCGGAGCTGTCCTGAGAAGGCTGCGAGAGCAGCGCGAGGAGAAAGCCGAACCAGGCACCAAGCCTCAGCACGTCCAGCAGGCAGGCCAGCTGGAACAGCCAGATCCAGCCCGTTGCTGAAAACGCCCAACTGGCTCCGGCCCACAGGGCGCTCACCAGGGTGGCGACAATAAGAAAACCGCCGCGCGCCCCCTTGCGCCAGGCCACGACAAGATAGAGACCAAAAACCGCGTGCACGAGCGTGGCGAACGCGTAGCTCCAGACCGAAACTTGGGAAAGGATGAATTCCATCAGACCTTAACGGAAAAGCAAACGCCCCCATAAGCGGGAGCGTCTGGACTCAACCCCGCGTTTACGGGGAGATACCGAAGGGAATCAGTGTGCGCCGTCACCGGTCAACACAACCCTCACAGTCTCGAACAAGACTACCGTATCGAGAAAGAGCGTGTGATTCTTGACGTAGTAGAGATCGTACTGCAGCTTGTTGATTGCATCATCAACCGATGAACCATATTGATAGCGAACCTGAGCCCAGCCGGTAACACCCGGCTTGACGCAGTGGCGAACGGCATAGAACGGAATGTCACGGGTCAGCTGATCGACAAAGAACGGCCGTTCGGGACGGGGCCCTACCAGACTCATGTCCCCCTTCAATACGTTGAACAACTGCGGCAACTCGTCGATACGCACCTTGCGGATAAAACGTCCGATACGCGTGACACGATCGTCATTGGCGGAGGCCCAGCGCGGCTTGCCATCGCGCTCGGCATCGCGGCGCATGCTGCGGAACTTGGTCACCTTGAACAAGCGGCCGCCGAGGCCGACACGTTCCTGGCGATAGAAAATCGGAGCACCGTCCTCAACGGCAATCAGAATCGCCGCCAGAACCATCACCGGGGCCGCCAACACCAAAAGAATCGACGAGGCCACGAGATCGAAAATACGCTTGACCAGCGTCCGCCCCCAGCCTTGCCGGAAGCCTTCACCGTATATCAGCCAGCTGGCGCGCAGGGAGTCGATGCGAACCTGACCGCGAACCCGTTCGAAGAAACTGGAAAGATCGAGCACCTTGATGCCCGCCATCTTGCAATCGAGCAGTTCGCGCAGGGGAATCACACCGCCCCGCCGCTCCCGGACTGCCACGATGATTTCGTTCACCCGCAAGTGATTCGCAGCATTCAGCAGATTGCCATCGAAATGGACGACCCGCTTCGGATCGACGCGCACTTCGTCGCCCGAACCGGCCGGATAGAAACCCACCACCTGCAGACTGGGATTGCCAGGATTTGACAGGGCGTGCTCAACGGCAACCGCATCCGCCCCCGTCCCGATAACCATGATTCGCTTGACCAACACACCTGCTCCCACACGCCGGACCGCGAAACCACGTACGGCCACCACAAAGCCCAAAAGGCCGATCACATTCAGTTCAGCCGCCTCGTGAGCCACTTCGCCCCAGGGCAACACCCGAAAAATACCGTAGGCCACAGGAATGCTCAGCACGATGGACATCCCGACCCGCATCACGGTCTCGCGAAAGTCTGCCCCGAAGTTTACCCGGTAGAGACCGAGTGCACCGTTAAGGATCATCATCGTGACGGCAAACGCAAAAGCCGAGGGAATCACCGCGATCAGCAGCGTGACATCGACCTGTTCCTGAAGCACAAATACGGCCACTACCGCAACGAACAGCAGCATCGCATCGAAGAGCAGCTGCAGAACCGTATTGGACGGAACGTAATGATTGAAGAGTTTTAGCATTCGGAGCTTCGATCACCCTTTAAGGCGACCGCCCATGCAAATTAGATCAACCAAGGAAGTGCTGCAGCGCAGCACCTCATAAAAATCGCCACACATTATCTATGAACATGGCTTGAGGGTCATGCCATTTGTGCATCGCAAAATTGCCAAATGCGTGAAGAACTGTGCAACCGAACGATATCCCTAAGCAGCGGGCGCGCGCGTGATGCCTGTCACACGAAAAATTACATTGCACATAAAGTGACATGCAACCGGGCCCCGTGGCCGAAGCACTAAAAAGCAGGCGGACGACAGCCGGCCATGGTCACAAAAGTCTCCAAAGACTATCGTCACCCTGAAACATTCGTAGCGACGCATCCCCTGGTACGCCGCTACACCGCCTTACAGCTCGATCTGGGTACCGAACTCCACAACCCGGTTGGCCGGAATACAGAAGAACTCCGCGGCACTATGGGCATTTCTGAACATCAGGATGAACAACCGCTCACGCCAGGCATTGAGGGACGAGCCTACGCGGGGAATCAGGGTCTCCCGCCCCAGGAAGAACGACGTCTCCATCAACTCGAAAGGCAGGCCCTGCGTTTCACACATCTCCAGCGCTGCCGGAATATCCGGATCGTCCTTGAAACCGTAGCGGACAAAAACCCGGTAAAAACCGAAATCAAGCTCCTCGACCCTGACCCGCTCCGCATCGGGCACATAGGGAATATCCTCCGTCACCACATTCACCAGCACCACGCGGGCGTGCAGCACCTTGTTGTGCAGCAGGTTGTGCAAGAGCGCCCGCGGCACGCCATCCGGCGCCGTGGTCATGAACACCCCCATGCCCGGCACGCGAATCGGCGGGTCGTGGAACATCGACTGGATGAACAGGTCCAGCGGCATCGTATCCACCCGCATCCGCTCCGTGAGCGCCGCCCGCCCCTTTTTCCAGGTCATCAGCAAGGTGTGCACCGCCAGGCCCATGGCCAACGGAAACCATCCGCCATCAAAAATCTTCACGCTGTTGGCCGTGAAGAATGCAAAGTCGACCGTAAAAAACAGCGCCAGGAAAAGAATCGCCTGACCCAGGGTCCATTGCCACAGCGCCCGCACGACCACAAAGGCCAGCACGGTGTCGATCATCATCGTCAGCGTCACCGCAATCCCGTAGGCTGAGGCCAGGGCGCTCGACGAATGGAAGCCGATCACCAGGGCGATCACCGCCCCCAGCAGCATCCAGTTCACGTTCGGCACGTAAATCTGCCCGACTTCCTTTTCAGACGTATGAATGATGTGGATACGCGGGCAATAACCAAGCTGTACGGCCTGCTTGGTCAGCGAGAAGGCCCCGGAGATCACCGCCTGCGAAGCGATGATGGTGGCCAGCGTGGACAAGGCCACCATGGGCAGCAGCAAAGGCTCGGGGACGAGGAGATAGAAGGGGCTCTTGACCGCCAGCGGATTGTCGAGAATCAGGGCACCCTGTCCCAGATAGTTCAGGTACAGGGCCGGGAAAACGTAACCGAACCAGGCCAGCTTGATCGGACGGCGTCCAAAATGCCCCATGTCCGCATACAGGGCCTCGCCACCGGTAATGGCAAGTACCACCGCCCCAAGGGCCAGGAAGCCGTGCCACTGGTTGTTGGCAAAGAACGCCACGGCGTAGACCGGATTGATCGCCCGCAGCACGTCGGGATGGCGCATCACATTCAGGGCCCCGAGCGCGCCCAGTGTGGTGAACCAGAAAAGCATGACCGGGCCGAAGATCGCCCCGACCCGCGCCGTCCCCTTGCTCTGGATCAGGAACAGGCCGGTCAGCACGACCAGGGAAATGGGCAACACGTAGGGCTTGAAAGCGGGCGTCACCACCTCGAGACCTTCGACCGCCGACAGCACGGAGATCGCCGGCGTGATCACGCCATCCCCGTAAAAGAGCGCCGCCCCGAACAGACCGAGGGCGGCCATGGCAGCCCCCATGCGCGGCGATTTGTTGGTGCGCAAGGCCAGCGAGGTGAGGGCCATGATGCCCCCCTCGCCACGGTTGTCGGCACGCATGATGTACATGATGTACTTCAGAGAGACGACGATCGTCAGCGCCCAGAAAACCAGGGACAGAATCCCCAGCACATTGTCCGGCGTCACCGGGACCGCATGGGACCCACTGAACACTTCCTTCATCGTATAGAGGGGACTCGTGCCGATGTCGCCGAACACCACCCCCATCGCAGCCAGCGCAACGGGCAAGACTTCCTTCTGCGACTGCTTTTCCTGCCCTGAAGCAAGCACCGTGGACATTCAGCTCTCCTGAAACACCTTTGAACAGGTCGGACGACCTGATACGGGACGCGGATTGACCAAAGCAATCCCCCCGTCCGCCCGGGGACCAGGCCGTCAGGCACCGGGTCCTCCCGGAACGGGTTCGCGATACTACCGCATCGCAACAAAACCGGGAGTCCGGATGCGCAGTGCACTGAAAATGCGGAGCCGCATACCGGAACCTTCAGGACTAGAAAGGCGATCGGCAAGGCAGGGCGGAGTTACAATGCCCCATTGCCCATAACCAACGACACCCCGGCCCGAATAACGCCGAGCCGGTGCATTATCGCCATCGAACTGCTGCCAATGCCTCCGACCCAGCTACGAGCAATGGCAGGAATCACCGTTGCCTACGCGATTTGCGGTCTGATTGCCCTTTACATGGCAATCCCGCCCGGCTATGTTGCGCCACTCTATCCCTCGGCCGGGATCGCCCTCGCCGGCCTGCTGATATATGGCAACCGGATCTGGCCGGCAATTTTTCTGGGCGCCGTCCTGACCAATATCGAAGCGGTTCTGCGCTCCGGACTCGGGGGGCAAAACTGGATAATGCCCCTGTGCGTCGGTAGCGGCGCCGCCCTGCAGGCCCTGGCCGGAGCGGCCCTCGCCAGGCGCTGGATCGGCTTTCCCAATGCCCTCGATACAGCCGGCGCGATTCTGCGCTTCCTGTTTGCTGCAGCGCCAATCAGTTGCGTAATCAGCGCGAGCATTGGCGTCGGCACCCTCACCCTTCTCGGCGCCATCCCCCTGGATGAAGCAGCCTTCAGCTGGTGGAACTGGTGGGCCGGCGACGCTATCGGCATCCTCATCGCCGCCCCCCTGACTTTCGTCTTCTTTGGTCTTCCCCGCAGGGACTGGGCGCCACGCCGACTGGCCCTCGCCCTGCCCCTGGTGGTCGCCCTTGTCCTGCTGATCGGACTTGAGGTCCAGGTCGGCACATGGGAGCAACAACGCCTGCAGTCCCGCTTCGAACGGGACGCTCGCTATCTTTCCAGCCTGCTGCGCACACGCTTCTCCGATTATCTCGACGTACTCCAGTCCACCGAACGCGTGATGGTGGCCGCCCCCGCAATGGACAACGACAGTTTCCAGCAGTTTGGGGCGCCGTGGCTGTCACGATTTGGCGGGCTGCAGGCCATCGGCTGGATTCCACGCGTACCCACGGAGCAGCGCGCCGTTCTCGAAGCCACGGCCCGCGCCAACGATGTCACCCGCGACTTCATGATCCGCGATCGCGACAGTGACAACCAGCTGTCCGCCGCCAGCCCGCAGCCCGAGTACTACCCGATCCGCTACATCACCCCCCTTGAACCCAACCGAAGAGCTCTCGGGGTCAACGTTCTGACCATCCCGGCCGCCGCAGAAGCAATCCCGCGGACCCTTGCCAAAGGCAAAGCGTCGGCAACCCGCGCCTTCGAACTGACCCAGGAAACCCAGGGCAAACTCGGTGTGGTCGTGTATCAGCGCACCAGCCCCGCCGTACCCGCAGAAGCGGGCAAACCGGACGGCCTGGTATTCGTCGCCCTGCGTATCGAAGATGCCATCAACGGTGCCCTGCGGGGGCATGTCATTGATGGCATCGGCTATTGCCTGTCGGACATCACCACAGAGCAGCCCGGGAGACAACGCCTCGCGGGGCTGGCCAACTGTCCGGAGCAGGACAAACCAGGCGCTGGCGGCCTGACGCCATGGGTGGAAATCTTCGACTTCGCCGGCCGGACCTGGGCCATCCACCTCGTGGCAGAACCAGGCTACGCAGCGTACTACCGGGGCTGGGAGGCCTGGACGCTGCTTGCCATCGGCCTGCTCAGCATCGGTACACTCGGCGCCTTCCTGCTGACCACCACCGGCCACGCCCGTCGCGTCGAGGAACTGGTACACCTGCGCACTGCCGAGCTGGCCGATGCCGGGCGGCGCCTGAGCGCCCAGCAGGCCATCCTGACCCACGCTGAACGCATTGCCCGACTGGGCAGCTGGGAAGCCAACTCGGTCACCGGACAGGGCCACTGGTCAAGCGAGCTGTACCGGATCCTGGGCATCCCGGCCGTCGATGACAGCAACCTCTCACGCCTGATCACGGCCATCCATCCGGATGACCGGGCCCGCCTGCAGGACGCCCTGCTCGACGTGGAGCGCGGACTCACCAGCACCAGCCTCGACATTCGCCTGCCTGACCGCAACGACGGCAGCGAGCGGCGCATCGTCCACTTCACCATCGAAGCGACCTCCTGCCGTGACGGCACCCAAACCCTGCGCGGAACCGTCCAGGACGTTACCGACAGCCGTGCTGCCGAAGCCCACATCCATTACCTGGCCCACTACGACACCCTCACCGGCCTGCCCAACCGCAGCCTGTGGATCAGCCGCGCCGAACAGGCCCTCGCCTTCGCCCGGCGCAACAAGCTGCGCGTGGGCGTCCTGTTCCTCGATCTCGACAACTTCAAGAAAATCAACGACACCCTTGGCCACCCTGTCGGCGACCGCCTGCTGTCGGCAGCCGCCCACCGCCTGTCCCTGTGCCTGCGGGAAGAAGACGTACTGGCCCGACTGGGCGGTGACGAATTCGTCGTGCTGCTGCCCCAGCTTACCCGTGCCGACGATGCCGCCACCGTCGCGCGCAAGCTGCTCGCCAGCCTGACCCGCCCGTTCGACATCGACGGGCAGGAGCTGACCGTTTCCACCAGCATCGGCATCGCCCTCTATCCGGGCAACGGCGCCGACGTGGACGTACTGCTCAAGCATGCCGACACCGCCATGTACGATGCCAAAAACGAGGGGCGCAACGACTTCCGCTTCTTCACGCCGGACATGAACAGCCGGGCCTATGCCCGCCTGATGATCGAAAACGCCCTGCGCCGGGCCATCGAGCGGAACGAACTGGTGCTCGAATACCAGCCTCAGTGGGCAATGCCCGAACAACGCCTGATCGGCGTCGAAGCCCTGGTGCGCTGGGACAACCCCGAACGGGGGCGCATCTCGCCCAACGACTTCATTCCGGTGGCAGAAGAAACCGGCCTGATCCAGAGCATCGGCGACTGGGTACTCAACGAAGCCTGCCGGCAGCAGGCCGAATGGCAGGCCGCAGGGCTCCCGCCGCTGACCGTCGCAGTGAATATCTCTGCGCTGCAATTCCGCAAACCGGGCTTTGTAGACCGGGTTCGCCAGGCTTTCACTGAAAGCGGCGTGTCGCCCCACACATTCGAACTGGAACTCACCGAAAGCGCCCTGATGCAACCGAGCGCCGAAACCGAACATCAGTTTGCCACCCTTCGCGGCATGGGCCTCGGGCTCGCCCTGGACGACTTCGGCACCGGCTATTCCAGCCTGTCCTACCTCAAGCGCCTGCCCCTCACCCGGCTGAAGATCGACCGTTCCTTCGTGCAGGATCTGCCCGGCGATCCGGAAGACGCCGCCATTGCCGCCGCGACCCTGTCCATCGCCCGCGACCTGGGCCTCGAAGTGGTGGCCGAAGGCGTCGAAACCGAAGCCCAGCGCGATTTTCTGCTCGCCCGCCAATGCCACATCATGCAGGGCTTCCTGCTTGGCCGGCCGATGCCCGGGGCCGGCATCACCCACCTGCTGCAGGACGAGGCCCGCCGCAGCGTGGCCTAAGCCTCGGCGCCCCCGCCTGTGCGAATGCGCGCCATGGCGACAGACGCCGCGGCCGTCCGGTTTTCGACCCCCAGCTTGGTGAACACGTGCTCCAGGTGCTTGTTCACCGTACGCGGGCTGGAACCGAGGATTTCACCGATATCCGGGCTGGTCTTGCCCTTGATCACCCAGTAGAGCACCTCGGCCTCACGCGTGGTCAGGCGAAAGGCGGCGATCAGCGCATCGATCACCGCCGCGTCCGACTCCTCCCGCAGGCTCAGCAGCCACTCATCCTCGCCGGTCCGTTCGTGCAGGGTGAAGATCAGCCGCTTCGCCCCCTGGTTAATGTGCAGAGGCGGAAAATCCCGGCCTTCGTGACGCGCCCGGCTCGATTCCTGGACCCACGCCATCACCGCCAGCGGCGCGTTGTCCTCCGGCTGGCCCTCGAAATAATCCTTCATCAGCTTTCTGGCCAGCGGCGTCTGCCACACCACCCGTCCGCTGTCGGGGCGCAACGCCAGCGTGGCCTGGCCAAAGGCATCCAGCGCGCTGCGCGCCTGCTTCATGAGGCGTGCGCTCTGCATGTGGGCGGCGATGCGGGCCAGCACTTCCTGCGGGCGGATCGGCTTGGTCACGTAATCCGCACCACCGGCGTCGAAGGCCGCCACCACGTGCTCGGTTTCGGTGAGGCCGGTCATGAAGACAATCGGAATGTGCCGGGTGGTGAAATCCGCCTTCAGGCGCCGGGCGACTTCGAAGCCGTCCATGCCCGGCATCATCGCGTCGAGCAGGATCACATCCGGCACGCTGTGGCGCGCCCGCTGCAGGGCCGTTTCACCGTTGGTGGCGACAAGCACCGTGTAGCCGGATTCGTCGAGGGCGTCGTGGAGCACCGAAAGGTTCTCGGGGATGTCGTCCACAATCAGCACGAGGTCGGCGTTGAGCCGGTCAAAATCAGGCATGGCGGGCTTTTTCCAGCAGGGGCGGAATGGCGTCGAGACGGAAATTGCGGGTCAGGTCACGCACTTCGGCCACGAAGCGCGCGTAAGCCGGGTCGGCCGCCTCGATCTCGGCGAGGCGAGCCAGAATGCCCTTCACGTAACCCAGCTCGACCTGATGGGCCAGCGGCCCGAGCAGGGACGCGGGCGGATACACCAGATCGGCGGGCATCGGCGCAACAGGCCTCTGCTGATCCGCCTCCAGCCATTCGAGGCCAAGACGCTGGCCGATCCAGTCGAGCAGTTGTGCTACCTGCACCGGCTTGAGAATGAAGTCGTGCTCGCCGATGCCCAGTGCACTGTTGTCGTTGTTGAGGCCCCGCTCGTAAGCATTGGCCGAAATGATCGCCACCGGCGTGGTGGCAAACTCGCCGGCCCGGATGCGCCGGATCGCCTCCCAGCCGTCCATGCCCGGCATGGCCAGATCCATGAAAACCAGATCCGGGCGAAAGTCGGGCAGCACCGCCAGGCAGTCTTCCCCCGACGAAGCCTGTGCCAGCACAAAGCCGAGGGGTTCCAGCAAGGTGATCAGGAATTCCCGGTCCACCCGCTCGTTGTCCACAATGAGAATCCGCCGCCGCTCGCCCCGATAGCCAACAAGGTTCTTGCGCGGCAGCTCGCGGGCCGCCAGTTCGCCGCGCACCTGGGGCAGGAAGAGCCGCACACGGAAGGTGCTGCCAAGCCCTGGCTCGCTGCTGGCGGTCAGCTCGCCGCCCATCACGTCGGCGAACATGCGGCTGATGGTCAGGCCCAGCCCGGCCCCACTCGCCCCCTGAGCCGAAGTGCCGCGGGAAAAAGGATCGAAAATGCGCTCCATTTCGGCAGGTGAAATCCCCGGCCCCGAATCCTCGATCTCGAAAGTGGCCATCTCCATGCGGTAGGCCAGACGCAGGCTGATGCGGCCACGGGCGGTGAACTTCACCGCGTTGCCAAGCAGGTTGATGAGGATCTGGCGCAGCCGCTTTTCGTCGGCACGCACGATGGGCGGGATCTCACCCTTGGGCGCGAAGCAGAACACCAACCCCTTGTTGCGTGCCTGCAGTTCGAACATGCCGACGATCTGCTGCATGAAATCGGCAAAATCCAGCGGCTTCACATCAAGGGTCAGCTTGCCGCCCTCGATCCGTGCGATGTCCAGCGTGCCCTCGATGACCGACAGCAGATGATCGCCACTGCGCCGGATCACGTTGATCGCCTGACGCCGGTGCACCGGGATTGAATCATCCCCATCGAGGATCTGCGCGTAGCCAAGGATGCTGTTGAGCGGCGTGCGCAGTTCGTGGCTGATCGCCGTGATGTAACGGCTCTTGGCCTGGTTGGCCAGATCGGCGGCCTGCTTGGCTTGCTGCAGTTGCTCGTCGGTACGCCGGTGGGAATCGATCTCCTTCATCAGCAGGTGGGTCTGGCGGTTGGACTCCTCCTGCGCCACCTGGCGGCTCTTGTGGGTCAGCACCAGCCACCACACCACCAGCCCGGACAGCAGCAGCAAGGCCGCGTAGCCCTTCAGAAAAGCCAGGCGCATGGCCGGGCCGAACGCTTCAGCGCTGTCGCCGAGCAGGCTCAGGCCCTGGTAATGGAGCAACCACACCAGCAACGCCAGGCCCGGGGCAATCACGCCCATCAGCAGCAGGTAATGGCCGAGCCCGGTTTCCAGGTAAGGCCACACTGACGGCGGCAGGATGCGGCGCATGGCGCCCGACCACTGGGCCGACAGACGCGCTTCGGGCTTGCACAGATCATTGCAGCGGGCATCCAGCGAGCAGCACAGGGAGCAGATGTCGCCCTGGTAGGCCGGGCAGCGGGCCAGGTCATCGGCCTCGTATTCCCGCTCGCAAATCACGCACTGGCGGATCGCCGCACCACCGGGCGCAGGCTTCCTGGCGATGTAGTAACGCCCGCCGGTCGCCCAGGCGATCAGCGGCGCGGTGACGAAAGCCGTAACCAGCGCAATCAGCGCCGAGAAAGCCTGGGCACTCTCGCCAAACAACCCCATGTAGGCCGACACCGACAACAGCGAGGCGATGCCCATCGCGCCAACGCCCACCGGATTGACGTCGTAGAGGTGCGCCCGCTTGAACTCGATGCCCGGCGGCGACAGGCCCAGCGGCTTGTTGATGACCAGATCGGCCACCACCGCCATCATCCACGAGATGGCTACGTTGGCGTACAGGCCGAGCACCTTGCCGATGGCCTGAAACACGTCGAGTTCCATCAGCACCAGGGCGATCAACGTATTGAAAACCACCCACACAACCCGCCCCGGATGGCTGTGGGTAAGCCGCGCAAAGAAGTTCGACCAGGCCAGCGAGCCGGCGTAGGCATTGGTCACATTGATCTTGAGCTGCGAGATGACCACGAACAGGGCCGTCGCCCCCACCGCCCAGTGCAGGTTCGGAAAGACGTATTCGTAGGCCGCCAGGTACATCTGGTTCGGGTCCACGGCGCGCTCCGCCGGCACCGAATTGCTGATCGCCAGGTAGGCCAGCAGCGCCCCGCCGAGCATCTTGACCACCCCCAGCACCACCCAGCCGGGCCCGCCCAGCAGCACACCCATCCACCACCGGCGAGCGGTGGCGGGCGTCTTCTCGGGCATGAAGCGCAGGTAGTCAGCCTGCTCGCCCATCTGGGTGATCAGCGCGATGCCGACGGTGAGCGCCGCCCCGAAGGCGTGAATATTGAAACCCGCTCCGGCGCCGTGCTCGCCGCCGTAGCCGCTGATGCTGGAGAGGATGTCCGGCCGCTCGCGGAACACGAAAATGTAGGGCACCACCAGCATCAGCAGCCACAGGGGCTGAGTCAGTATCTGCAAACGGCTGATCGCCGTTACCCCGTGAGTGACCAGCGGAATCACCACGATGGCGCACAACATATAGCCCCAGGCGGGCGGAATGTCGAAGGCGAGATCCAGCGCGTAGGCCATGATCGCCGCTTCGAGGGCGAAAAAGATGAAGGTGAACGAGGCGTAAACCAGCGAGGTCAGCGTGGACCCGATATAGCCAAAGCCCGCGCCGCGGGTCAGCAGATCCATGTCCACGCCATAGCGGGCGGCATAGTGGCTGATCGGCAGGCCGGCCAGAAAGATGATCAGGCCGGTCGCAAGAATCGCCCAGAAGGCATTGATGAAACCGTAATCCACCAGCAGGGTCGCCCCCACCGCTTCCAGCACCAGGAAGGACGCCACGCCGAAGGCCGTGTTGGCCACCCGCAGCTCGGACCAACGCCGGAAGCTGCGCGGCGTGAAGCGCAGCGCGTAATCCTCGATGGTTTCCCGCGCCACCCAGGTGTTGTAGTCGCGCCGGACCTTGACAACCCGCTGAATGGCCTCCGGTTCGGTGGGCGCGGCGGCACGTCCTGCGTCGCTCACTCCTTCATGCCCAGGCGCTCCAGTCGGTAGCGCAATGAACGGAAGGTCACGCCAAGGCTGCGCGCTGCCGCCGTGCGGTTGCCGCCGGACTTCTCGAGGGCGTCTTCGATGGCCTTGCGTTCCATTTCGTCCAGGTAGTCCTGCAAATCTGTTCCGCCCGGCGTGGTGGGCGCCACATGGCTCGCCTCACCCATGTCGGCCGGATCAAGAAGCAGGTCATCGGCCTGGATGAGTTCGCCGCTCGACAGGGCCATGGCCCGTTCGAGGATGTTTTCAAGCTCCCGGACATTGCCGGGAAAGGAACATCCCATCAACGCCTGCATGGCTCCCGGGCTGAGGCGCGCGGGCGGCAGGCCCGACGACTCCGCCAGCCTGCCGAGCAGAATCCCGGCCAGTTGGGGGATGTCCTCGCTGCGCTCGCGCAGTGCCGGCATACGCAGCTCGATCACGTTGAGGCGATAGAACAGATCCTGGCGGAAGCGCGAGGCCTCGACCATGGCCTTCAGATTCTGGTGGGTAGCGCTGAGGATGCGCACATCCACGGCCGTTTCAGCCGTGTCGCCGAGTCGACGGAATTTCTTCTCCTGGATCGCCCGCAGCAGCTTGACCTGCATCGGCAGGGGCAGATCGCCCACTTCATCGAGAAACAGGGTGCCACCGTGAGCGGCCTGAAAAAACCCCTCCCGATCGCAGTCGGCACCGGTAAAAGCGCCCTTCCTGGCCCCGAAGAACTCGCTCTCCATCAGATTCTCAGGGATTGCCCCGCAATTCACGGCAACGAAGGGGGCTGCCGCCCGCGGGCCGAGGTCGTGAATCATCCGTGCCGCGCGCTCCTTGCCGCTGCCCGACTCGCCCGAAATGAACACCGGCGCCTGGCTCCTGGCCAGCTTTTCGATCATCGAGCGCACCTGGACCATCGCCGATGAATCACCGATCAGACTTGACGTGTCCTTGCGCAGACGTTCGTCCTCGCTGGACGAAACGGAAAACACCGACTTGACCAGCGCACGCAATTGGTCGATGGACACCGGCTTGGAAAGATAATCGAAGGCCCCGGCCTTGAGCGCCGTCACCGCGTTATCCATGCTGCCGAAGGCCGTGATCACCGCCACCGGCAGGTCGCGGATGTTCTCGGCAATGTAGCGCACCAAGTCGAGCCCGTTGCCGTCGGGCAGGCGCATGTCGGTGAGGCACAAGCGGTAGCGCTTTTCATCGAGCAGGCGACGGGCGTCCGCCAGGTTGGCCGCCCCGTCACTGACCAGCCCCAGACGCAAGAGGGTGAGTTCAAGCAATTCGCGGATGTCATCTTCGTCATCGACGATAAGCACATCCGGCCCGCCAGGGCGAGCCCGCCTTTCATTCTGGATCATGGTTTGACGTGTCCGATAATGCGAAAATGGGCACCAGGCAGTGCCGACGGCGCATGGCCGCACAACTCAAGCACTGCGCCATTGGCTTCGGCCAGCTCCCTGGCAATATAAAGTCCCAGGCCGGTCCCTTTTGAATGAGTCGTAAAAAAGGGTTCGAAAACCTGCCCGCGGAGGCTTTCCGGAATACCGGAACCGTCGTCGGACACATCCAGGGCCACACGACCGTCATCGAGCAGCTCGGCACTGATTTTTACCGCACCCGGCTGACCACTGCAATGTCGCCGGGCGTTGCCGACGAGATTCCACAGAATCTGCCGGAGATGGGCCCGGTCCATCGATATCTCGAGATCGGGTCGCACCGCGCTGACGACGATCCCCCGATCCACCCCCGCATCCGCCACCGAAAACTCCTCGAGGAACTCTTCGACGAAGGCCGCCAGCGGCAGCGTTTCGGGCAGGGCCTCGTCGCGTCGGCCAAGGGCCAGCACGTCGCCCACCAGGCGGTCGATGCGCTGGGCGTTGTTGCCGATGATGCGGATCAGCCGGGCCTGCATCTCGCTGCGCTTCTCGTCCATCAACAATTCGGTGGCCTGCGACACCGAGGCCAGCGGATTGCGGATCTCGTGGGCAATGCTGGCAGTCAGGCGCCCCAGTGCCGCCAGCTTGACCTGCTGGATCTGACGATGGATGCGCCCGAAGTCTTCCAGGTAGATCAGCGTTTCATTGGCCTCGCCGGCAGGCAGGAAGCGCGCCAGCAGCATCATGCCGCTGCTGTCGGCGCGCACGCTGTGGGCCGAACTGCCCAGTTCGTCGCGCCGCTGCAATTCCCGCTCGAGGGCCGGCGCGCACTCCTTGAGCGTGCCGCCGTCGCGCAGGCCAGGGCCGAGCAGGGCAATGGCCTGGGGATTGAACTGGCGAATCACACCGCCCTCCCCGACCACCAGCACCCCGTCCTGCATGTCCTGGATGATCTGCCGGTTGAGACGCAACTGGTTGGCCAGATCGGTGCCCCGCTGGCGGGCCAGATCTTCGTTGGCGATGGCCCGCTGGGCCAGCAGGCGGGCCACCTGGGCGATGGCAAAGAAGCCGATGCAGGTGATGCCGACGGTGAAAAAATCCACCGACTCGCGCCCCGACAGGAAGCGGAATCCGTTTTCCAGCAAGGCCGCCACCGACGCATAAGCCGCATAAAACAGCACCATGCGGCTCTGTCCGACCAGCCCGGCACCGGCCAGTGCAACCAGGATCAGGGTCGGAATCCCGCTGCGGTAACCGCCGCTGGCCCACATGATCAGGGTCAGCAGGGTGATATCCACCAGCACCTGCACGGTTACCAGCCGGTTCGTGCCCATCAGCCGGGCCGCGTCGGGAAAACCCAGAATCAGCACGGCGGCAAGATAAGTAAACGCCGCGCCCACGAAGAGGATCGGCGAATCGCTCCCGAGTTGTAGCGAACGCCCCGCCACCAGGAACAGACCGGCAAGAACCAGGCGAAACAGGTTCAGGTAGCGCAGGGGCTCCGTGCGGACAGCGCCGTCAGTAGAAGAAGAAGTGTCCCCAAATACCGCGCCGGCGATTTTCACGAATGGGGACCGAGGCGGCGGTGCTCCTCCGAGCAGTAGAAGCCGCCCGCGCCATGCAGGCCCTCACTCTCCGGCACATGCAGACCGCAATGCACGCAGGCCACCATCTGCTCGATGACGACCTGCTCGCGCGGGGCCTCCGCAGGGGCGCCACGCGCCTCGTCAGCGGCCTGCCCATCGGCCCTGCCAGTCCGGCGCAAGGCACGCCGGACGTAGAAAATGCCGATCAGAACGAGGATAAAAAGAAAAATATTGCGCACGACGGAGACTCCACAGGGTTCCGGGCCAGTTTAGCAGAAGCGCCCCAGCCGCTCGAAAGCCGCCGTCAGGGTCTCGTCCCGCTTGGCAAAACAGAAACGGATCACTTTCTCGTCGCGTCCGTCGCCAAAGAAGGCCGACAGGGGAATCGCCGCCACGCCCACCTCGCGGGTCAGCCAGTCGACGAATTCCGTGTCCGGCACCGCCGAGATGGCGGTGTAGCGGGCGGTTTGAAAGTAAGTCCCGGCGCAAGGCAGCAGTTCGAAGCGGGTGCCCGCCAGCCCGGCCCGGAAGAAATCCCGCTTGGTTTGATAGAAGTCGGCCAGTTGCAGGTGTTGCGAGGCGTCGGCCATGTAATCGGCCAGGGCCAGTTGCACCGGTGTATTCACGGTAAACACGTTGAACTGATGCACCTTGCGAAACTCCGTCATCAGCGCCCGCGGCGCCAGCACGTAACCCACCTTCCAACCGGTCACGTGATAGGTTTTGCCGAAGCTCGAAACGATCACGCTGCGCGCCGCCAGCTCCGGGTAAAGGGCCGCACTCTGGTGGCGGACACCGTCAAAAACAATGTGCTCGTACACCTCGTCGGCCACCACGATGATGCCGGTATCACGAGTCAGCGCCGCCAGCTCGTTCAGGTCGGCCTCGGTCCACACCGTGCCGGTGGGGTTGTGGGGCGTGTTGATCATGATCATCCGCGTGCGCGGCGACAACAGCGCCCGCACGGCCTGCCAGTCGGGGCGATAATCTGGCGCTGCCAGCCGGGCCCGGCGCACGACGCCGCCCTGCAGTTCAATCGCCGGTACGTAGGAATCGTAAACCGGCTCGAAGACGATCACCTCATCACCCGGATGAACCAGCGCCGCCACCGCGGTGAACAGCGCCTGGGTCGCCCCGGCGGTCACGGTGATCTCGTGCTCGGGATCGTAGCTGGCGCCGTACAGCGCCCGCACCTTGTCGGCAATCGCCTGGCGCAGGGCCGGCACACCGGCCATCGGTGCGTACTGGTTGTGCCCGGCGCGCATCCAGTGGGCAACCCGCTCAAAGAGCACGTCCTCGGCACTGAAATCAGGAAAACCCTGCGACAGGTTGATCGCCCCGCACTCCTGGGCAAGGCGGCTCATGGTCGTGAAAATAGTGGTGCCCACGGCGGGCAGGCGGGATACGACGGCGGCGGGAAAAGTCGGCATGACAAGGGCTCCGGAACAGGCCCGCGGATTCTGGCAGATGAAGAACCCGCCGGCCAGTTGCGCCGAACCCGCATTTGCCTGCACCGAGCGGAAGCGCCCCGATACAATCGCGCGGATATCCAAAAAGGAATATGCCGTGTCCGACAGCTGCCCCACCCTGCGCCGCGATGGCGAACAGGTCATCATCCTCGACCAGACCCGCCTGCCCTACCAGGAATGTTTTCTCTACCTCGACAGCCTCGAAGCTGCCGCCACGGCGATCCGTGACATGCAGGTGCGCGGCGCTCCGCTGATCGGCGCCACCGCTGCCTTCGGCATGGCGCTGGCCCTGCGTCACGACGCCTCCGACGCGGCCCTCGCCACCGCCGACGCCTGCCTGCGCCAGACCCGCCCGACCGCCGTCAACCTGCACTGGGCGCTCGACCGCATGCTCGCCGCCCTCCGCCCGGTTCCCCCCGCCATCCGCAGCGCCGCCGCGTGGGCCGAAGCCGAAGCCATCCGTGCCGGCGACGCCGCCGCCAACGCCGCCATCGGTCAGCACGGACTCGGCATCCTGCGCGCGCTGCAGGACGAAGGACGCAAGCCGCTGCAGATCATGACCCACTGCAACGCCGGCTGGCTGGCCACCTGCGGCCACGGTACCGCTCTCGCCCCCATCTACGCCGCCCACGCCGCCGGACTCGATGTGCACGTGTGGGTCAGCGAAACCCGGCCGCGCAACCAGGGCCTGCTCACCGCCTGGGAACTCGACCGCGCCGGCGTGCCCCACACCCTCATCGCCGACAACGCCGCCGGCTGGCTGATGGCCAATGGCCGCGTCGATTGCATCATCGTCGGCGCCGACCGCATCGCCGCCAACGGCGACGCCGCCAACAAGGTCGGCACCTATCTCAAGGCCCTCGCCGCCCACGCCCACGACATTCCCTTTTATGTGGCCGCCCCACGCTCGACCATCGACTTCCGGTGCCCGGAAGGCAAGGCGATTCCCATCGAGGAGCGCAGTGCCGAAGAGATCCGGGTGCTGACAGGCATCTCGGAAAATGGCAGACCGGCGACGCTGCGTATCGCCGAAACCCGCACTGCCGCTTGCAATCCAGCTTTCGATGTCACACCGGCGGGCTTGGTGAATGGCATAATCTGCGACTTTGGCATCTACCCGCCGGGCGCCCTCGCATCCCTTGAATATCGCTGACCACAACCATCGGAGGCCCATGATGAACGAGAACGTACTGCGCGAAGGCCTGCTCGCCACGGCCCGCAGCATGGTAAGCAGCGGGCTCAACGCCGGCACCGCCGGCAACGCCAGCGTGCGCTGCGCCCGGGGCTTCCTGATCACCCCAACCGGACGCGACTACGACGACTGCAGCGCCGCCGACATGGCCCTGGTGGCCATGGACGGCAGTTGGCAGGGGCCCTTCGCCCCGTCCAGCGAGTGGCGCTTCCACCGGGACATCTTCGCCGCCCACCCGGAAGCCGGCGCCGTCCTCCATGCCCACTCCTCCTTCGCCACCGCCCTCGCCTGTCACCGACGCACCATCCCCGCCTTTCATTACATGATTGCCCGCTTCGGCGGTGACGACATCCGCTGCGCGCCCTACGCCACCTTCGGCACCCAGGCCCTCTCCGAAGGCGCCCTGACCGCCCTCGAAGGACGCAACGCCTGCCTGCTGGCCAATCACGGCATGCTGGTTTTCGGCCGCGACCTGCGCCATACCCTGGCCCTCGCCATCGAATTCGAAACCCTCTGCGAGCAATACTGGCGTGCCTGCCAGCTCGGCGAACCAGCCATCCTGTCCGCCGCCGAAATGCACGAAGTCATCGAAAAATTCCGCACCTACGGCCGCCCCCAGGCCGCCCTGCCGGAAGAAGCCCCCCCACACCACGACCAGCCCGGCCCTGCCTGACCCTCATCCGATGCCCAACTCCACAACAGGCGGCAGGCGACCGCCACGCCTCGCCCGCAGTCTGTTGTGGCGCATGTCCGCCACCTTCATCGCCTGTCTGCTGCTCTTCGGCACCGCCTTTCACTTTCTGATCGTCGCACCGGCCACCCAGATCCTCGCCCGCGTCCAGCTCGACCTGGCCACCCGGCACATCCAGTCGGAGGCCGAGCGCACCTTCCGGCGCATGGAGACCCAGTTGCGGACAGCCCGCTCCTGGGGCCAGGCCGAGCGCCTCAAATTCGACGACACAGCCGGCTTCAACGCCCTGCTGGTGCCGCTCCTCGCCGGTGATGCGCAGATTTCCGCGATCCATCTGGCCGACACCGACGGCCGGGAAGTCATGCTGATGCGGGACACGGACGGCTGGCGCAACCGGGTCACCCAGCCGGGCACGCAGGACAAGGGCAACCGCTGGCTGCACTGGAGCACCGCCGGCACACTGCTCGATGACAACTGGAAGAACGGACACTACGATCCGCGCAGCCGCCCGTGGTTCGAGGCAGCCCTGAAAACCGCCAGCGACGATGCCCTCGCATGGACAGCCCCCTATCGCCTGCTCACCACCGGCGATGGCGGCATTACCGTGTCCACCCGGTGGACCGGCCCCAACGGCAAGACGCGCATCCTGGCCTTCGATGTACTTCTCACCGACCTGTCGCGCCTTACCGTCGATACCCCGGTTGGTGAACGGGGCGGCAGCACGGTGCTGACCGACACCGGCGAAGTGGTGGGCGTGCCGCGCTATCCCCGCTTCGCCAACCTCTCCGACCGCCGCGACGCCGTTCTGCAGCCAGCCACCGCCCTCAATGTAGACTTCCTGACCCACGGCTACGCACGCTGGCTCGATTCCGGCCGGCATGGCGAAAACACGCTGAAGTATGAAAACGAGAACGAAACCTGGCTCGCCCAGTTCGTTCCCCTGCAACTGGGCGAGCAGCAATGGTGGGTCGGCGGCTTCGCCCGCGAGGCCGACTTCATCCCCGCCCGCCTGCGTGACGTGGCCCCGGCGCTGGCCCTGCTCATCGTGCTGAGCGCCGCGGCTGCCGCGCACCTCGCCCATCGCGTCTCCCGCCGCATCGAAACCGCCCTCGCCAGCATTGTCGAACGGAGCGAACGCATCGGACGCCTCGACCTCTCGCCCAACGAGGCATTGAACGCCCCCTGGCAGGAAATCGCCGAGCTGGCCGAATCCCAGGAGCGCATGCGCATTCATCTGCGTGACGCCACCGAAGGCCTCGCCCAAAGCCGGGCCGAACTGGAAAAGCGGGTCATCGACAGAACTCACCAACTGGCCGACACGAGCAAGGCCGTGGCCGACCAACTGCTGTTCATCCAGGTCCTGCTCGACGCACTGCCGAACCCGGTTTTCTACAAGGGGCCGGATGCCCGCTTCCTCGGCTGCAACCGGGCCTACGAAGAAGCCTTCGGCACCACCCGCGGCTTTCTCATCGGCAAGACCGTCCTCGACCTGCCCTACCTGCCCTCCTCCGAACGCATCGCCTTCCATGACGAGGACCAGCACATCATTGCCAGCGCCGGCAGCCTGCATCGGGAAGAACGCATCCCCTTCGCCGACGGCAAGCAGCATGACACCCTCTACTGGGTCACCGGCTTTCGCCTGGCCAGTGGCGAACCGGGCGGCCTGCTTGGGGTACTGGTGGACATCTCGGCCCAGAAGGAAGCCGAACGCATCGTCCGCGCCGCCGAAGAACGCAGCCGCCAGATGCTCGAATCGAGCCCGATCGCCGTGGTCATCAACCGGCCGGATGGCGCGCCGCTGTTTGCCAACAGCCGCGCCCTGATGCTGACGGGCACCGACATGGCCACCTTCATGCAGCAACCGGTCACCCGATGGTTCCGCGACCCGACCGCCGCCGAAAACGCCATCGCCACGCTGCGCGACGGGCGCCCGGTGCGGGATGTCGAGATCGAGTTCCAGAACATCGACGGCAAGTCTTGCTGGACCCTGATGACCACCGAGCAGATCGAAGTGCGGGGCACCCCGGCGCTGATCAGCTGGTGTTACGACATCACCGCCCGCAAGCACGCCGAGCAGGAACTGCGCAAGCTGTCGCTGGCGGTCGAGCAAAGCCCGTCAATGCTCGTCATCACCACCCCGGGAGGGGCCATCCAGTACGCCAACCC
>ERZ724510.254-NODE-254-length-30559-cov-5.675813_pt1 | contig 30559 bp, 25 predicted proteins | sample MGYA00376043_ERZ724510 | MGnify/ENA primary metagenome ERZ724510 (study PRJEB28724, sample SAMN07190888) | wastewater metagenome | isolation source: influent of sewage treatment plant in Hong Hong | place: USA: Christiansburg, Virginia | collected 2016-03-01 ... | reverse complement strand
GAAATCGGCATCCGGCTGGCCATCGGCGCGCTGGAAAACGAGGTGCTCTGGCAATTCCTGATCGAAGCCGTGGTGCTCTCTGCCTGCGGCGGGTTGGTCGGCGTGGCGCTGGCTTTTGTCGCCTGCCTCGGGTTGTCGTCGCTGATGCACATTCCTTTCATGTTCAACCCGGCCATCAACCTGACAGCCTTTGGCTTCTCGGCAGCGATCGGCGTGATTTTCGGTTACGTGCCGGCGCGCCGGGCGGCGCAACTTGATCCGATTGAGGCGCTGCGGCACGAGTAGGGATTTTCAGTTTTGGCTATTTTTTCCGGTTGACCGCACTCCGAAGGAATTACTCTTGGGGTGTGGAAGTCATCGGCATCGAACGGATAAGCCGAATCTGCGACAATCGGGGATGTCCGAAATGCCTTGCCCCGCCGTTCCGTTGCCGATGGCCTGCCGCCCCAATTGCGGCGCTTGTTGCATTGCGCCTTCGATCAGTTCGCTTGCCAAGCCAGCGGGGGTGCCGTGCCGTCATCTGGATGCGGATTTGCGCTGCCTGATTTTTACCAGCCCGGAGCGCCCGAAATGCTGTGCCGGCCTGCAAGCATCGCGAGAAATGTGTGGTGAAACGCGGGATCAGGCGCTGACTTGGCTGACGAATCTGGAAGCTGCTACGCGACCGGGATAGTAGAATGCGGCCTCCCTAACTAGGCAAGTGCGCAGGCTGTACCTCATGGACCCGATTCTTCTACTCAAAGCTCTTATTCTTGGCGTCGTCGAAGGGCTGACCGAATTCCTGCCTATCTCATCGACTGGGCATCTGATTTTGGCTGGCGATTTGCTCGGCTTTAATGATGATCGGGGCAAGTTGTTTGAAATTGTCATCCAGTTCGGCGCTATTCTGGCCGTCGTTTGGGAGTATCGCGAGCGCTTGCTGGTGGTAGTACGTGGCGCTTTCAGCGATGCTGCTGCGCAAAAATTCATTCTCAACCTGTTTGTCGCCTTTTTGCCGCTGGCGATTCTCGGGCTGGCTTTCGGCAAGGCGATCAAAGCGCATTTGTTTAACCCGTTCGCTGTCGCGACAACCTTCATTCTTGGCGCCTTCGTGATTCTTTGGGCGGAAAAGCGGGAACATACAATTCGCGTTGAGACGGTTGAGGAAATGACGCTGACTGATTCGCTGAAAATGGGCATAGCCCAGGCTTTTGCCTTGATTCCCGGTACTTCGCGTTCTGGCGCGACGATTATCGGCGGTTTGCTGTTCGGCTTGTCGCGCAAGGCGGCTACCGAATTTTCATTCTTCCTTGCCATTCCAACCATCGGCGCAGCAACCGTCTATCAGTTGTACAAGGAGCGTGCATTACTCAATGCTGACGATATCGGTATGTGGGCAGTCGGTTTTGTCTCTGCGTTTGTTTCCGCCTTTTTGTGCGTGCGCTGGTTGCTACGCTTTATTTCCAGCCACGATTTCACGCCTTTTGCCTGGTATCGCATCGTTTTCGGTATCGTGGTTCTCTCCACTGCGCACTTTGGCTGGGTGCAGTGGGCCGCCCACTAATCCTGTTTCTGCACGGCTTTTGCTCGTCGCCGGCCTCGTGGAAAGCACGTGTGCTGGCCGAGCAAATGGCTGAACGGGGGTTGGCTGCGCAGTTGGTTTGTCCGCAACTGCCGCCCGTGCCTGATGAAGCGGTCGCCTTGGTAGGCAATCTGATCGAAACGAGCGCAGGGCCGGTCACGCTGGTGGGTAGTTCCTTGGGCGGGCATTACGCCAATTTTCTGGCCGAAAAGTACGATCTGAATGCGGTTTTGATCAATCCTGCTGCGGTCGACCGGCTAAATGTCGCTAAATTTGTCGGTGAGCAAACCAACTTCCATACCGGTGAGCGTTTCGTATTTAGCGCAGCACACGCCGCTCAGTTAAAGGCGCAGGTAACGCTGCCTACGCTTGCCCGCTATTGGTTGCTGGTGGCAAGCGCTGACGAGGTGCTGGATTACCGGCAAGCGCTTGAGTTTTACGCGGGCTGTCGACAAACCGTGTTGCCGGGAGGCGATCACAGCTTCACGAAGTTTCCCGATTTCGTGCCGCAAATCATTGAATTCGCTGGGCTATAATCCGTTTATGAATGTATTGTTTGAAGAAGATGGCGGCTTTAAGGCCGGCAGTATCATGGCTGACAACGACAGTTCGTTGCAGGTCGAAATGCCGAGCGGTAAGCGCAGCAAGATCAAGGCCGCAACCGTGTTGCTGCGTTTCGAGAAGCCGTCGGCGGCGGTTTTGCTCGATGAGGCAACACCGTTAGCCGAAGAAATTGAACCGGATTTCCTATGGGAGTGCGTGAACGATGGCGAATTTTCGTTTCTGGATTTTGCCCGTGATTACTACGGACATCAGCCAGCCCCGGTCGAGGCGGCGGCGGTGCTGCTTGCCTTGCACGCCGCGCCCGTCTATTTCCATCGCAAAGGCAAAGGCCGCTTCCGCAAGGCGCCTGCCGACATTCTCTCAGCTGCTCTGGCCAGTCTTGAAAAAAAGCGTCAGCAAGCGCTCGCGATGGAAGGCTGGATTGTCGAGCTAAAGGCGTTCCGCCTGCCACCGGAAATCGGCGCACTAACCGATGCGCTGCTTTACGCGCCGGATCGCAACAAAGCTGAAACCAAGGCCTTTGAAACGGCCTGCGCCGAAACCGGGTTAAGCGCTGCGCAACTGTTGTTCAAGTGTGGCGCAATCAAGTCGGCTTATTTCCTGCATTACCGCCGCTTTTTGCACGAACAGTTTCCCAAGGGAACGGGTTTTCCTAGCCTTGAGGCGCCGGGTTTGCCGCGTGATTTGCCGCGTGCTGACGTCCGCGCTTTTTCGATTGACGATGCCAACACGACAGAAATTGACGATGCCTTGTCGGTCGTCAAACTGCCCGGCATCGGCTCACGCATTGGTATCCATATTGCCGCGCCGGGGCTGGCCATCGAACACGGTTCGCCGCTTGATGGTGTTGCGCGTGCCCGGTTGTCTACTGTCTACGTGCCTGGCAACAAGATCACCATGCTGCCCGATTCTGTGGTGCAGAACTACACGCTGGCCGGTGGCGTCGATTGCCCGGCGGTCTCCTTGTACCTGACGGTCAATGAAGAACTGGAAGTGCTTAATCATGAGTCGCGACTGGAAATGGTGCATATCGCCGCCAACCTGCGCCACCACGAAATCGAGCCTTGGTTCAACGCCGAGACCATCAATGGTCCGCTGCCTGATCAGCCGTTCAAGGACGAACTGGTGCACCTATGGCACTTCGCCAACGCCTGCGAAGGTCGGCGTGGCAAGCCTTCGGCGATGCAGGGCAACAACGACTACAACTTTGCCATCGAAGGCGATCTGGCTGATCCGGATAACTGCAAGGTTGAAATCAGCGAGCGCAAGCGCGGTAGCCCGCTCGATAAACTGGTCGCCGAGTTGATGATCGTCGCTAACTCGACCTGGGGTGGCCTTCTGGCCGAAAAGAACATCGCCTGCCTGTATCGCGCCCAGACGCAGGGCAAGGTTCGCATGACCACCTCGCCACTGCCACACGAGGGACTCGGCGTGCCACAGTACGCGTGGATGACCTCGCCGCTGCGCCGCTATTGCGACATGGTCAATCAATGGCAGCTAATCGCTTGCTTGAAGGGTGAAACGCCGGCATTTGCGCAGAAATCAGCCGAGTTGTTTGGTGCGATGCGAGATTTTGAAATAACTTACGCCGCCTACGCTGATTTTCAGCGTCTGATGGAGCGCTATTGGTGCCTGCGCTGGTTGCAGCATCGCGGGGTGAACGAAGTTGATGCCACTGTGCGCCGCGAACAATTGGTCAAAATTGATCATTCGCCGCTGATGTTGCGCGTGCCATCATTACCCGCCGACCTGCTGCCGGGCCAGCGCGTACGCTTGAGCATCGAAAACATCGATCTGTTGGCACCGGAGCTGACGTGTCGTTTTCTTTCTCTCCTTGATGTCGTCAGTACGGATGAAGTTGTGGAGGAGGAGGCGCAGTGAGTTTCGTCAAAGCGCCAGTTTCTCAGCGCTTTTTTGCTCTCATGCCCACCGTGTCTCCGCTTGCCTTGGGCATCGGGGTGTCTGTTTTTTTACATGCGACCCTGCTGACCCTGCAATTCAAATTTCCGGATGCCGCCAACGCTGCGCGCGAAAAGGCGATGGACATCATTCTGGTCAACGCCAAGTCGGCGAAAAAACCGCGCGATGCGCAGGCGCTGGCGCAGGCCAATCTCGATGGTGGCGGTAATACGGATGAAAATCGCCGCGCCAAAACCCCGTTGCCGCCCACCCTGCAACAAACTACCGGGGTCGATATAGAACAGTTGCAACGCCGCGTACGCGATCTGGAGGCGCGTCAGCAAACCTTGCTGACTCAGTCGAAAAGTTTGCGTTCGGTTGCGCCTGCCGAAAGTGCCAGTGAGCAACCGACGCCGTTGCCGAATATCAGCGGAATGGATCTCGCCGAATCTGCCCGGGCCATGGCACGACTGGAGGGTGAAATCAGCAAGTCGGTTGATGAATACAACAAACGACCGCGCAAAAAATTTTTGGGTGCGCGGACGGAGGAATATCGTTTTGCCCAATATATTGAAGATTGGCGCCAGAAAATTGAGCGGGTCGGCACACTGAACTACCCGGCGGCAGCGCGGGGAAAATTGTATGGTTCCCTGATGTTGACCGTAGCAATTACTGCTGATGGGCAGGTGGCACGTATCGACATCAATCGCTCTTCGGGTCACAAGGTGCTCGACGATGCCGCACGTCGTATTGTGCAGATGGCCTCGCCTTATGCAGCTTTCCCGCCGGACATCCGGCGTGATACCGATATTCTGGAAATAACCCGCACCTGGCACTTTACGCAGGGCGATCAACTGAGCGCCAAATGACTGACCGCTATTGCGTTTTCGGCAATCCGATTGCCCATTCAAAATCGCCGACGATTCACACGCTTTTCGCTGCGAGCACGCAGCAGGATCTGAGTTACGAAGCGCTGCTTGCGCCGCTTGATGGCTTCGCGGATGCGGTGTGCGATTTTGTCGCGGCTGGCGGGCGTGGTGCCAATGTGACGGTGCCTTTCAAGGAGGAGGCATATCGCCTGTGCAATCGGCTTAGTCAGCGCGCCGAGCGTGCCGGGGCGGTGAATACCTTGGTTTTTGATGGCAATGAGATCTTTGGTGACAACACGGATGGCGCCGGTCTGGTGCGTGACATTACCTGCAATCTGGGTTTCAGTCTGGCAGGTAAGAGAGTGTTGCTCCTGGGCGCTGGCGGCGCAGCGCGCGGCGTGATTTTGCCATTGCTTGCCGGGCAGCCGGCTAGTTTGTTCATTGCTAACCGTAGTCCAGAGAAAGCGGAGGCGCTGGCTTCCTTGTTTGCTGGATCGGTTACGGTCGACGGCGGAAATGTCGCAAAAATTTCAGGTAAAAGCTTCGATTTGGTCATTAACGCAACGTCAGCCAGTTTGTCTGGTGCCTCGATAAGCATGCCTGCCGGTGTCTTTGCGCCGGGTAGTCTTGCTTACGACATGATGTACGGCAAAGGTGATACGCCTTTCATGGCGCAAGCGCGGTCGCAGGGGGCGGCTCAATGTGCCGACGGTTTGGGTATGCTGGTCGAACAGGCAGCTGAAGCGTTTATGCTATGGCGCGGTGTTCGCCCTGAAACACCGATTGTACTTGCCGGCCTGAGAGCGCAACTCGCGGTATGAGAACTTTGGGCCGCTGGCTCAAATGGGGGCTGCTTGGTCTGGTCGGGATTTTCATCGCCTGGCAACTTTGGTTGCTTGGCTGGGTGCTGTACTGGAATTGGGTCAATCCCGGGACGACGCGCTTCATGGAGATTCGACTCAGCGAATTGCGTGAAAAGAATCCCGAAGCAAAGCTGAAAAAAGAGTGGGTGCCTTACGAGCGCATTTCCATCCATCTCAAGCGCGCCATCATAGCTTCTGAAGACGCCAAATTCGTCGATCACGAAGGCTTTGACTGGGAAGGTATCCAGAAAGCGATGGAGAAAAATCAGAAAAAAGGGCGATTTGTGGCTGGTGGTTCGACAATCAGCCAGCAGCTTGCCAAAAACCTGTTTCTGACGCCCAGCAAATCTTATTTTCGTAAGGTGGAAGAGGCGATCATCACGTTGATGCTTGAGCATTTGTGGAGCAAGCGGCGCATATTCGAGGTTTATCTCAATGTGATCGAATGGGGCAACGGCGTTTTTGGTGCCGAAGCCGCTGCGCGGCACTATTACAACATCGGCGCCGCTCAGCTAGGGGCCGAACAGTCTGCGCGCCTGGCCGGCATGGTACCTAATCCCAGACTCTACGATAAAAACCGGGGAGCGCCCGGCCTGGGGCGGAAAACGGGGATTATTCTCGGCCGTATGTCGAGCGCCGAAGTGCCCTGATTTCGCTTTTTTTGCACTATCGCGGTGCTAGAATATGCGATCTATTGCGCACCGCACCATGACGCACCATGAGCGAAAACCACAACGAATCTGAAGCTGACGTCGTCAAGGATGACCTTGCCGAAGTGCAGAATCTGCTAGCCAAGCATCGCTTGGTTGAGGAGGTTTCGCGTCGTCAGGATTCCGGTCGCCATGACGTGGTTGAAAATCTGGTTTCGCGCCAGCATATTGCTGAATTGCGCCATCTCTTTGGGCGCCTGCCGACTGTAACGGTCGCGCTGGTGCTCAGCGCCTTGCCGGAAGAGGACAGGCTGATTGCCTGGAAGGAGATCGCCGAAGAGCGTATCGACTCCATCCTCGAATTGCTTTCCGAAGAAATATGCGAAGACCTGGTCGGCGATGGTCATCACACCAGTACCAAGGTGATGGTCAATGCCTTTGAATTGCACAATGGCCGTTTGCGCCAGATTACGGTGGATCGGCCGGCGCAGCTCGCCAACATCAACCCGATCTGGGTCGACCTTGTCGCACCGACGCCGCGCGTCCGTGAGTGGGTTGGCAAGTACTTCGACCTCGAAGTGCCTGATCCGGAGGATCTGACAGACCTTGAAGCCAGCGCGCGCTTTTATATCGAGGATAACGGCGAAGTCCATCTGCACTCCGACTTCCTGCTCGATCTGGAAGAGGCATCGCGCAACGTGGCGGTGGCTTTCATCCTGCACAAGGACATTCTCTTTTCGGTACGAACCGAAGAACTGCCTGTCTTCCGCTTGCAGCGACTACGTGCCCGCACCCAGCCGGGTTACGTGACCGACGGCACTGACGTTTTGCTCGACCTTTACGCCGCAGATGCCGAATATTCTGCAGACCGTCTGGAAGACGTTTACGCCGAACTCGAAGATGTCGGCAAGAAGGTGTTGAATACCAAACTGACCGACGATGAGGCCGGCAACATCCTGGCCGATATTGCGCGTCAGGAAGACCTTAACGGTCGTATCCGCCGCAATGTGCTGGATACCCGTCGTGCCCTGTCCTTCCTGATGCGCGGCAAATTTCTCTCCTCCAACCAGATTGAAGATGCGCGGCAGATCATGCGCGATATCGAGTCGCTCGATGGCCACACTTCTTTTCTGTTCGGGAAGATCAACTTTCTTATGGATACAACGGTCGGCTTCATCAACATTAACCAGAACAAAATCGTCAAATTGTTCTCGGTGGTGTCGGTCGGCTTGCTGCCACCGACCTTGATCGCCAGCGTTTACGGCATGAACTTCCAGCACATGCCGGAGTTGCAGTGGGAATACGGCTATCCCTTCTCGCTGGTGCTGATGCTGGCTTCGGTCACTGCGCCTTTTTGGTACTTCCGCAAAAAGGGCTGGTTGAGTTAGTCCGGGGTCAGCAGCTTGAGCCCGACAATGCCGGCAACGATCAGCCCGATGCTGACTAGCCGCGCCACTTCACGTGATTCACCAAACAGTAACATGCCGAGAATCGCCGTGCCGACGGCACCGATGCCTGTCCACACGGCGTAGGCCGTACCAAGTGGTAAAGCCTTCAGTGACCAGCCGAGCAGGACAACACTGGCCGTCATTGCCACCAGCGTCGCCGCCGAAGGCCACAGGCGGCTGAAGCCCTCGGTGTATTTCAGGCCGACCGCCCAGCCGATCTCGCAGAGACCGGCGACGAACAGGATAAGCCAAGCGGAACCCGTGCTCACTTGAGTGTGGCGAAGTAGGCCTCGGCTGCGGCAATGGTGGCAGCAATGTCGGCATCGCTGTGCGCGGCGGAGACAAAGCCGGCTTCAAAGGCAGATGGGGCAAAGTAATGGCCGGCATCCAGCATGGCGTGGAAGAAGCGGTTGAAGGCTTCCTTGTCGCAGGCCAGTACTTCATCGTAGGTGCCCGGGCATTTTTCGGCGAAATAAAGACCGAACATGCCGCCTATGTTTTGTGCGGCGAAGGCAACGCCATTTTTTTTCGCGGCGGCAACCAGGCCATCACACAGCGCCTTGGTTTTGGCGGTCAAGGCTTCGTAGAAACCCGGTGCCTGAATCAGCTTTAGTGTGGCAAGACCGGCGGCCGTGGCAATCGGATTGCCGGACAGCGTGCCGGCCTGATAAACCGGGCCGAGCGGCGCGATCTGTTCCATGATCTCGCGCTTTCCGCCAAAGGCACCGAGCGGCATGCCGCCGCCAACAACCTTGCCGAAGGTGGACAGGTCCGGCGTGATGCCGAACAAACCTTGCGCGCTCTTCAGGCCGACGCGAAAACCGGTCATCACTTCGTCGAAAATCAGCACTGACCCGAATTTCGTGCAGAGGTCACGCATGGCTTTCAGGAATTCTGGCGTCGGGGCGATCAGATTCATGTTGCCAACGACCGGTTCGACGATGACGGCGGCAATCTTGTCGCCATGTTTGGAGAACGCTTCAGCCAGTTCCTGCGGGTTGTTGTAGGTCAGCACCATGGTGCACTCGGCCACGCCGGCCGGGACGCCACTGGAGGACGGATTGCCGAAGGTCAGCAGACCGGAACCGGCCTTGACCAACAAGCCGTCGGAATGGCCGTGGTAGCAGCCTTCAAACTTGATCAGAATGTCGCGGCCGGTGTAACCGCGAGCCAGACGGATGGCGCTCATCGTTGCTTCGGTGCCCGAGGAAACGAGGCGCACCATGTCCATCGACGGGACCAGTTCGCAGAGCAGGTCGGCGATGTCGACTTCCTTTTCAGTCGGCGCGCCGAAAGACAGGCCATCAACAACTGCCGCCTGGACGGCGGCGATCACATCGGGATGGGCATGGCCGAGAATCATCGGGCCCCATGAGCCAACATAGTCGGTGTACCACTTGCTGTCGGCATCCTGCACCTTGGGGCCAACGCCCTTCTGGAAGAAACAAGGCGTGCCGCCAACTGAGCGGAAGGCGCGGACGGGCGAATTGACGCCGCCGGGAATATGGCGTTGAGCGCGTTCAAATAACTGCTGGTTGCGAGAGGTCATGGCTTGGCTTCCTCGAAAAGACGTAAATAATTGGCTGCGCGTGCGGCAATGTCCGGCGCATTGAATAGATCGGTGATGACGGCGAGCAGATCGGCGCCAGCAGAAATGAGTGTTGCGGCGTTTTCTAGCGTGATTCCGCCGATAGCGCAGGATGTTACGGTCAACTCGTTTTTTGAGCGAAAAAACAGGTCGACCGTAGCGGTTGTCGCGTCTGGTTTGGTTGGCGATGGATACATGGCGCCAAACGCAACGTAATCAGCACCGGCTTTTGCTGCGGTCTGGGCTGCGCAAAAATCGCCATAGCAGGAAGCGCCGAGGATTTTTTCCGGCCCAAGAATGGCGCGGGCGGCGGCTAAATTGCCGTCATCTTTGCCCAAGTGAACACCATCTGCGTCAATCAGATGCGCCAGCGCAATGTCGTCGTTGATCAGCAGGCGTGCGCCGTGGCGGCGAGTCAGCTCGCGTAATGCCCGACTGCGTGCTACTTGTTCAGGCATGTCGCTAAGTTTGTCGCGATATTGCACAATGCGGCAACCGCCACTGAGTGCAGCTTCTATCTGGGCCAGCAATTGTTTGCCATCCGCGCATTCCGGCGTAATGGCATAGAGGCCGCGTAGCTTATTCGGCATCTGCTTTCGCTTCCTCGTCACCGCGTGCCCAGAAAAAACGGTCAGGAATAAATTGGCCCATGCCCGCCCGAAAGCCGTTGGCCAAAGTTTGCCATGTGTAATCCTGTGCATCCCGCACAGCATCTTCAATACTGGCGCCACCGGCAATGCAGCCGGCGATTGCCGAGGCCAGCGTGCAGCCGGAACCGTGGTAGCTGCCGGGTAGGCGCTCCCAGGTATCGCGACGAATTTCGCCCTCGGGGCCATAGAGAATATTGGTGACTTGCGGCGTGTTCTCGTGAGTGCCGGTAATCAGTACGTATTGCGCGCCCATTTCGATCAGGCGCTGGGCGCAGACTTCGATTGAGGGTTCGCCTTCATCCTCGTCACTCTCGGCAAGGCGCCGAGCCTCGGGGGCATTTGGCGTGAGCAGCGTGGTTTGCGGCAGCAGCATTTCGCGCATGGCCGAGATGATTTCTTCACCAGAGAGTTCATCGCCACGGCCTGAGGCGAGGACCGGATCAAAAATGACGGGAATGTTGGGGTAGTCGGCAATAATTTCAGCCACGGCCAAGACATTCTCTACACTGCCCAGCAGGCCGATTTTGAAGGCAGCGACGGGCATGTCTTCAAGGACTGCTCGTGCCTGTTGTTCGAGCAACTCGGCGCTGACCGGGTGTACACTCTGAACGCCAACCGTATCCTGCACGGTTAGCGCGGTGATCGCGGTCAATGGGTGGCTGCCGAGGCTGGACAAGGCTAGCATGTCGGCTTGAATGCCGGCACCAGAAGATGGATCGCTGGCAGCGAAGACAAGGACGAGCGGCGGTGTGGGCGTGGGTTTGTTGGCAGTCATCAGGCTCCGCCTGCTTGGCGGATGGCTAGGTCATTGGTAAAGTGGGCGGAATTTTATATGAAACAGGCGAGCCTCACTTTGATTCCCAAGGGTGGGACGCATTGTTTCATGGTGGTGGCGTTTTAAATCCGGCGTAGTATCATGCATCGTTAGAAAAGCGCACCAATAGATGGTGCCGGGGGACAAGAATTGGCTGACCTTTCCAGTCTGCGTGACGTCAAGGTAATGGTTATAGACGACAGCAACACCATTCGTCGCAGTGCCGAGATTTTTCTCGTGCAGGCGGGGTGTCAGGTCGTCCTTGCTGAGGACGGGTTTGATGCGCTGGCCAAAATCGCCGATCACCAGCCCAAAGTTATTTTTTGCGACATCATGATGCCGCGCCTCGATGGCTATCAAACCTGCTCGTTGATCAAGAAAAACCCGCGTTTCAAGGCAACGCCCGTCATCATGCTGTCCTCCAAGGATGGTCTTTTTGACCGGGCACGCGGCCGTATGGTGGGTTCTGACCAATATCTGACCAAACCTTTTACCAAAGACAGTTTGTTGCAAACGGTTGCCGATTTCGCCCTGCAATCAACTGGCGAGGCACCTTAAAGTTTCACTGGAGCAAAAATGCCGATCAAGAATATACTCGTTGTCGATGATTCGCCTACCGAACGCTTTTTCACTGTCGACCTGCTGACCAAGGCGGGCTATCAGGTGACGACTGCCGAAAATGGCGAAGAGGGTATCGCCAAAGCCAAGGCCAGCAAGCCTGATTTGATCCTGATGGATGTCGTCATGCCCGGGCTCAATGGCTATCAGGCAACGCGCACCCTGACCCGCGACGAAGAAACCAAGGGTATTCCGGTTATCGTCTGCACCTCAAAAGGGCAGGAAACCGACAAGATATGGGGTTTGCGCCAAGGGGCGGTGGATTACCTCGTTAAGCCACTCAATGCCCAGGAATTGTTGCAGAAAGTGGCTGCTCTTCCTTAACGAATGGCCAAGAAAACCAGCTTACGGGATTTTCAGGCCTATTTGGCGGAGCGCCTGACCAGCGCAGCGCAGGGCCGTGCCTCCTCTTCGTGGCTTGGCTTGCAGGCGGGTGAGGCATTCTGGCTGATTGATCTGGCTGATAGCGGTGAAATTATTCAGGCGCCCAAGTTGACTCAGGTGCCAATGACGCAACCCTGGTTTGCCGGGATCGCCAATATTCGCGGTAACTTGTATGCCGTTGCAGACTTTTCCATGTTTTGCGGTGGCGCCCCAACGGCGCGCAATAACAACGCACGATTACTCCTGGTTGGGACGCCGCACGGTGCCAATGCCTCAATTTTGGTATCGCGCATGCTGGGTTTGAAAAACCAGGAAGACTTTACGGAAGAACTCGCAGACCCGGCTGCTGTGCCGTGGGAAGTGGCTCGCTTTTCAGATGGACAGGGTCGTGTCTGGCGCAAGCTGTCCGTCCGCGCGCTTCTGGAAAATCACGAATTCATGAATATTGGGGTTTGACTCGTTAAACCTCTAAGCGGAGATAAAAATGGCATTTGGTTTCAAACTTCCGACATTGGTCTCGGCAAAGGAAGACTCCGGCGAAACCACGTCAATTACGTCGGGCAGTGCGGCGAAGTTCAAGCTACCGAGCTTCCTCGCCAAACAATCGGCGATCCAGTTGATGAAAACACTGGGCATTATTTTTCTGGTGTTGTTGCTACTGATTGCGGCATTGGTCTATCACGACAATCGTGAATCTACGCACGGGACCGCCTATATTTCAGCATCTGGCGACATGCGTATGCTTTCGCAGCGTATGGCCAAGGCATCATCGCTCGCGCTTCAAGGAAAACCGGCAGCCTTTGTCCAGCTTAAAGAGTCGCGCGATACCTTTGCCTTGTTGCTTGAGCGACTAACTGCCGGTGGTGAAATTGGCGGGATGAGCGTACCGGCTTCGCCGGAAAGTGTACGGCAGCAAATAGAGGCATTGACGCAGCGCTGGACGGCAACCGACAAGGATGTGCAGGCGGTTATCGCTCAGGAAAAGAATCTGGTTACGCTGGGCAATAGTGTGGCGACCATTGATAACAAAAACGGGGCCTTATTGGTGTTGACCGAGCAGATTGCTGCCTTAAAGCTTGAAGCTGGCAGCGGAGCGCGTGACATTGTGGCGGCCAATCAGTTGGTCATGCTGACCCAGCGGATTGCAAAGAACGCGTCGGCTCTTTTGGTCGGCGACGAAATCAGTCCTGAAGTGGCCTTTTTGCTCGGCAAGGATACCAATGCATTCCGCGATATTTTGCAGGGTTTGAGCAAGAGTAATAACGATACTGAAACGCGCGAAAAACTAAGTGAGCTGGGTGCTGCTTTCAAGGAGTATCAGGAAGCTACATCCGGAATTTTGTCTAACATGCAGCCGCTGGTACTCGCCAAGCTGTCTGGTTCGCGGATTTTCCGCGAGAGTGATGAGTTGCTCAAGGCAACCGATGATCTCGCTGCTGCGTATCAGTCAGAGCTGTCCGAACGTGCGCTATATGTGGTTTTATTGATCGTCATGAGCTTGCTGGCGGTTGGCATTCTGGCCTTGCTGGCAAAGGTTTATCTGGATGACGCGCAGGGTCGAGCCGAATTGGCTGAGAAGGATCGCCAGAAGACCGAGTTGCTCAATCGCGAAAATCAGGATGCTATTTTGCGGCTGATGAATGAATTGGGCGACCTCGCCGACGGTGACCTGACGGTCACGGCAACGGTGAGCGAAAGTGTAACCGGCGCCATTGCCGACTCGATCAACTATACGATTGAAGAGTTGCGCGTGCTGGTTGGCCGGATCAACGACGCGGCGAATCGTGTGACGCTGGCCTCCGAAATTGCCCGCCAAACTTCTGCTGAATTGCTCGGTGCGGCGGAGCGTCAATCCAGCGAAATTCAGGAAGCGGGTCAGTCAGCGCTCGACATGGCGCGTTCGATGAATGAAGTTTCTGGCAATGCATCGGAATCAGCACAGGTGGCGCGTCAATCGCTGGCCGCCGCCGAAAAGGGTACGACGGCTGTGCAGGATTCGATCAAAGGTATGAATGAAATTCGTAACCAGATTCAGGAAACCTCAAAGCGGATCAAGCGACTCGGTGAAAGCTCGCAGGAGATTGGCGAAATCGTTGAACTGATTTCCGATATTACCGAACAAACCAACGTGCTGGCTTTGAATGCTGCAATTCAGGCCGCCTCAGCCGGTGATGCGGGTCGTGGCTTTACCGTGGTTGCGGAAGAGGTGCAGCGACTGGCTGAACGTTCCGCTGAGGCGACCAAACAAATTTCGGCGATTGTGAAAACGATTCAGACAGATACGCAGGACGCCGTGTCGGCGATGGAGCAATCAACCCGAGGTGTGGTCGATGGTGCCAAGCTGTCGGATGCTGCCGGTCAGGCGCTGGCCGAAATTGGTCAGGTGTCGCGCAATCTTTCCGGCCTTATTGAGGATATTTCGACCTCGACTCAAGGACAGGCTAACTCGGCAACCAAGGTTGCTCGCCTGATGCAGGACATTCTGCGGGTTAACGAACAAACGACGACAGGTACCCAGCGTACTGCTGAGGCGGTGGATGAGCTGACTGCACTGGCTTCTGAACTCAAGGGTTCAGTGGCCGGCTTCAAGGTGGCTTGATAGGGATTTCGATAAACGATGAATGCGGCAACAGAATTCGATCTCGGTCCGCTGACCTGGGTCAAGGCAGAAATTGATCTTGCGCTGGGGCGTGCAGAGCAGGCGCTGGGTGAGTATCAATTAGGTGGCGACGCAACCCGTCTCAAATTCTGTCGCACACACATCCACCAGGTTTATGGTGCGCTATCCATCGTTGGACTCGACGGTGTAACGCAAGTCACCGAGTCGCTGGAAGCTCTTCTCCTGGCGATTGAAGAAGATCGTGCCAGTGACAAATCAGGCAGGGCAGTCGAGCTGGCCATTGCCGACATTCATTCGTATCTTGATGATCTGATTGCCGGCGAACCCAATCAACCATTGCGCTTGCTGCCAGCTCATACGGCGCTGGCAGTGGCGCGCGGTTTGCCTATGCCGAACCCGACGGATCTTTTTTATCCAGATCCCGCCTTGCGTCCACCCAAGCGTAAAATGCCCTTTGTGCCGCTAACTGGTGATGCATTAAAAGCTTTGCTCAAGGCCGAGCGGACGCGCTATCAAAAAGGTCTGCTGATCTGGTTTAAAACGCCTGATCAGTTGGCAACGGCGTTGCAGCCAATGCGTCTGGCTCTGGCAAATATTGAGGTAACGCAAGAAATGCCGGCTGCAAGAGCCTTTTGGTGGGTTGCACAAGGTTTTCTGGATACCCTGCCAACGGCCCAGCCGGTCGATAAAGCTGCCTTGCAGCAGATTTTTTCACGAATTGAATCCCAGATTCGCCATTTGGTTAATGGCTCGCGTAATGTTGCTGAGCGTCTTATGCGAGACGTACTTTACGCTGTTGCTCAGGCGCCGGTCGGTACCAGTCCCATGGTGGATGAGGTTCAGTCCGTATTCAAATTACGTGATTTGATCCCGACCCCAGCGGCAGATCAAACGACGACGCCGGTTCAGGAAAATGCCTTGCGCCGTCTGCGTGAAGCGCTGGCTTCGGCAGAGGATTTCTGGAACAGGGTTTGTAATGGTAATGCCGGATCAATGGCTGGTTTTGCCCAGCAGGCAAAAACCTGTGCTCAATTGACGGAAGAAATTTCCCAGACCGATCTCAAGCGTTTGGGGCAGGGCTTTGGTGCCATTGCCAACTGGCTGGCTGAAGACGCTTCGCATCACAATGATGGCGCGGCGATGGAAGTTGCGACCGCAATTTTGCTATTGCAAAACGCGCAGGAAAATTTCCGCCGCTTGGGGACCGATTTCGCACAGCAAGTTGATCTCATGGTGGCTCGACTTTACGCCTGCATTGCTGGGCGTCCGGTTGCCAGTGATCAGGGCTTGCCACTGCTTGATGAGATGAGTCGCCGGGCGCAGGAAAAAATACTGCTCGGGCAAGTTGGCCGCGAAATTCAAAACAATCTAGCGCAGATTGAACAGGCGTTGGACAGCTTTTTCCGCAGCCCGGAAAAAACGCACGATATTGCCGCACTCGATGCACCGTTCAAGCAGGTTGCAGGCGCGCTTTCCATGCTGGGTCATTTTACTGCTTTGGCTGATGTCAAGGAATGTAGCGCACGTATTCAACGTTTTGCTCAAGCAGACTATCAACCTGCCGCAGAAGATTTCGAAATCGTCGCACAACAGCTCTCGCAACTTGGCTTCTTCGTTGATGCCCTGAAAAATGGCGAGACAAGCTACGATGCGTTCCTGAATCGTTTACAGGGAGCTTCTGTTGCACTCGCTGATGACGCTGAGGATGACGCGCCAGCGCCGACGCTCGAGGTACAGTTGGTGCAGCAAAAGCAGGAAACGCAGGCTCTCTATGAAGCATTCAAGGAGGCGCCTGAAGACAGCCGCCTGCGCAACGAACTGAAACAAAATCTCCAGTCCTTGCAAAAGGATGCCGAACTAGTCGCCGATCAGGGCTTGGGCGAAACGGCCAAGACCATGCTCAATGCGTTGGAAACTGGCGATGCGTTCGAGCCGGATGTCAGTGCGGCGGCATCGTCACTGACTCCGCAACAGTTAGAGGCACCACAACCCTCGGCGGCGACGCTTGAGTTGGCGAAATCCAGCCATGAAGAAATTGATGCCGAGTTGCTCTCGATCTTCCTTGAGGAAGCGCATGAAGTGCTGGGCACCATCGGCGAGCAGCTTGAATTGCTCAATGCCAATCCGGCTGATGTTGAGGCACTGACGACGATACGCCGTGCGACTCATACCCTGAAGGGTAGTGGGCGGATGGTGGGCCTTACGGACCTTGGCAATGTCGGCTGGGCCATGGAGCAGACACTCAACATGTGGCTGACCCAGGAAAAGGCGCTGACGCCTGATCTGCAAAAAATGATCGTCGATGGACATGCGCTATTCACGCGCTGGGTCGATGCTCTTGAGAATGGCAAGGCAGATCCTGATCCGTCAGCTCTGGTTGCTCTGGCAGATCGCTTGCGTGGGGTTGAGGCTGAGGTACCGGCTCCAGTGCCGGCAGCCGCAATCGTTGAACCTGTTGTTGCGCCAGTGCAAGTTATTGAATTGCCCGTTGCTGATGTTGATGACGAGTCACCCGCAATGGTTTTCGAGCTGATTGAGCCGGAGGAAGAAGTTCCGGTCATTGAGGCGACTGTCAGCGAGATTGTCGACCTCGACGATGCGCACCTCAGCGCCACGGCTGCTGCATTGGAAGACCTGTTGGTCGGTGAAGATCAACCATTACACCCCGAGAGTGCTTCTGAATTGTTGCGGTCAACACCGGAAATTGCCGAAATTTCTGAGCCTCTGCTTGTCGCTCCGCCTTCACCCACCTTGTACGATATTTTCTGTGAGGAGGCTCGCGGTCACCTCCACACCTTGCTTGACTCGTATGCCGAGCTCGAGGCTAATCCTGGTGCAGCGACAACATTCGAGATGACACGTGCTGCGCATACCCTGGGTGGTATTGCAGCAACGGTTGGCTTGATGCCGCTGAATCATCTGGCTATCACGCTTGAGCATGCACTGCTACGTCGCGACAACTCAGGTCGCCCGGATAGCATTGAGGGGCTGGAAACGGTTCGCCAGGCGATTTTTACGCTGGAAAGCCTGTTTGCCGCACTGGCTCAGCAACAAGCGCCCGAAGAGCAAACCCAGTTGATCGGTGCGTTGAATGATATTTTTCATCCTGAGCCGGAAGCGGTTGCGCCGAAAGCAGAACCCGAAGTGCCGGCAACTGCCGAAGTTATTTCTCTGCCACCTCGTTCAGCAACAATCGATCAACCCATCGCTGTTGCGGCGCAGGCAATCCTGCAGCTTCAGGATGAGTTTGATGAGCAATTGTTGCCGATCTTCCTCGAAGAGGCTGAAGAGCAACTTGGCGAACTGACCGCCCAATTGCGCAACTGGCGTACCACATTGAATCAGGATGGCGCGCCGCGCGCGATTGCCCGTCTGCTGCATACCTTCAAGGGCAACGCCCGGATGGCCGGGGCAATGAACCTTGGCGAAATGACGCATTTGCTCGAAACGCGCGTCGAACAAGCCTTGCAGGCAGGCGCCGTAACCCCGCCCTTCATTGATGAAATTGAAAATGGCTGTGATCTGTTGGCGCAGGGAGTTGAGCGCATTCGCAGTGGCGAACCGACAGAAGTTGTTGCCGAGCCAAATGCGGAAGCTGCACCAGAAAAGACCGCAATTGCGGTTGATATGGGGGCCGAGAAGGAGACAGAAGGTGGTCAGCAGGCAACCCTGCGCGTCCGAGCCGACTTGCTCGACCGACTGGTCAATGAGGCAGGTGAGTTGTCGATTGCCCGCACCCGGATCGAAGGCGAGATGCGTAGTTTCAAGACCTCGCTGTTGGATTTGACCGAAAACGTCATACGTTTGCGTCGTCAATTACGCGAAATTGAAATTCAGGCTGAAGGACAGATTCAGGCGCGAGTAGCCCACACACCGGAAGGCGAAGCGGAATTTGACCCATTGGAGCTCGACCGCTTTACCCGCTTCCAGGAGCTGACCCGTTTTATGGCCGAATCGGTCAATGACGTGGCAACCGTTCAGCAGCACCTGCTCAAGAACCTTGATGACGCCAATGCAGCGCTGATTGCACAGGCACGGCTCAATCGCAGCCTGCAGCAGGAACTGATGGGCGTGCGCATGTTGCCCTTCTCCAGTCAGACCGAGCGCCTCTATCGCATCGTCCGGCAGACGACGAAAGATGTCGGCAAGCGCGCCAATCTGGAGATCAAGGGTGGCCAGGTAGAACTTGACCGTTCAGTACTTGACAAGATGCTGGCGCCGCTTGAACACATGCTGCGCAATGCCATCACGCACGGTATTGAAAGTCGTGAAGATCGGCTGGCGGCCGGCAAGAGCGAGAGTGGTGAAATCACCATCGCGCTAGTCCAGGAAGGCAACGAAATTATTTTGACGATGGCTGACAACGGCCGTGGCCTGGATCGTGATCGGATTCGCGCACGTGCTGAATCTGCCGGTTTGTTGGCGAAAGGTGCGGCAATTGAAGAAGCGCGGCTTTTTGACTTTATCTTCGAGCCGGGTTTTTCAACCGCCACCGAACTGACGCAGGTTTCTGGCCGTGGCGTCGGTATGGATGTGGTCAAAACCGAAGTGGCACAACTGGGCGGGCGGATAGAAATACTTTCCGAGCCAGGCAAGGGAACCACTTTCCGACTCTACCTGCCGCTAACGCTGGCCGTTACTCAGACTTTGTTGATCCGCGCCGCCACGCAACTCTTTGCTGTTCCATCGACGATGATCGAACAGGTCATGGAACTCAAGGAAAAACCGCTGGCCGCTTTGCGCGAAAAAGGTGAAGTTGAGTGGCAGGGGCAGCGTTACCCCTTCCATTACCTGCCACACCTTTTGGGTGATGCTGAGGCGGCACCGGAAGCGCATCGACGTTACTGGGTGTTGCTCTTGCGCTCAGGCAGTCAGCGGGTGGCGATCCAGGTTGATGAGCTCAAGGGTAACCGAGAGGTCGTCGTCAAGAATGTCGGCACCCAGTTGGCACGAGTGGTCGGTATTGCTGGCGCAACCGTACTCGGTGATGGTGCTGTCGTCCTGATCCTGAATCCGGTGGCCTTGGTTGCAAAAGTACAGGCGACCAGTGGGCACGCCATCGCCCCGGCGGCTGTGCCGATGATGATGTCTACCGTGCCGACGGTAATGGTGGTTGATGACTCGCTGACCGTGCGCAAAATTACCAGCCGCCTGCTGACCCGCGAAGGCTATCAGGTCGTGCTGGCCAAGGATGGTGTTGATGCGCTGGAGCAACTGATCGAAGTGATGCCGGATGTCGTGCTCTCAGACGTGGAGATGCCGCGCATGGATGGCTTTGACCTCGTGCGCAATATCCGCGCCGACAATCGCCTGAAGCAACTGCCGGTGATCATGATTACCTCACGTACAGCGGACAAGCACCGCAATTACGCGCTGGAAATCGGTGCCAATCACTATCTTGGTAAACCTTACGATGAAGACGAATTGCTGCGTCTGATTGAGAGTTACATCTAGTATTTCAGGAAAGAGTGGGCCTTGAATAAGGCCCATTCGACCAGCACGAGTTACATTGCCTTCAAATAAGATTCAGCAGCAGCAAAGCGCAGTAGCGAACCGATCACCAGATCAAGGAAGCCAAGCAGATGAATCGGCTTTTCGGCCGCAATCCAGGCCTTGCCGGTTGCGCCAATCGGAATATGCATCCCTTCCGGTTCTTCAAATTCCAGAATCACCGTTCGGCCAATTTCATTGCTGTTTTTGACAACATGCTGCGTGACGCTTTGCGGTGTGCCGAGTAGTGCCCCCTGCGCCTCGCCAGTCGATTCTGTGATGCTATGCACGCGCGCCCGGAATATTTTGCCCGGGTAAGCGTCGACATAAAACTCAGAGAAGGCGTGCGGTTTGACGAACTGATAAACCTGATCCGGAATGCGCAGCTCGATGAATTTTTTGTTGGTGAACATGTGGATCGCTGCCGGGCGAGCTTCACCAAAATACTGTCCCTCTGACGAAAACTGCACAGCAACCTGACCATCGACCGGCGCGACGACCAGTGCCTTGTCAATCTTCCATTGCAAGTCCGCCATATCCTGTTCAGCCTTGGTCACCAGATCGCGTTGGGTTTCGACTTCGGCCAGCTTGGCGTCGTATTCGGATTGCGGAATGACTTCGCCACGCAGTTTGCCGAGGCGCTTGAGATCATTTTCCAGCTTGCCCAATTGGGTTTGCAAGCGGCCTTTCTCAGCCTTCTTGGCAGCCATCTGGATGGCGTAACGATCCGTCTTGAAACTGTAAACCGGGTCGCCCGCTTTCAGCTTCTGGTTGTGGGTCACGTAGATTTTGTCAATTTCGCCGCCGGCTGGTGTGTTCAGCACGATATGCGGCGCCTTGATTGTCGTTGTCGCCGTCAGGTCGATGAAGGCGTAATAGCGGGTGAAGGTAAGCAGCATGAAAAGCACAAAGACGGCACCCAAGCCCATGGCGACGAAATTGCCGATAGTTTTCTTGACGATGCCGAACTTGACCAGCAACCAGCAGATCAGAAAATAGGGAACGAGTGTGAGCTTCATGCCTTGTGCTCTCCGCTAACCGTTGCCATCGAACCGGCTTGGGAATCCTCCGCAGCAGGGCTGCGCGAACGGCGCAGGATGCGCACCATGAAGTCCTCGAAAGCATTCCAATCCATATAAGCCATAAACAAGGCGATGGCCCAAATCTCGTGCATGAACAGGCCAAGCAGCGTTAGTGCCGTAACCAATTCGGCTTGCCGCATGTTTTTATGGTTCGCCTTGTGGGTTGGAATCTCGTGGATACGCCAGGCAACCATCAGCAAGGCAACGACAATGAGCAGCAGTAAGGGCAACAGAATGTAGAGCAACCAGTCGGCATCGAGAATGGTGCGATAGATGCCGAAGGGCTCGTTAACAAAGTAACCCTCGGGTTTCGGGTCGGTATACACATGGAACATCATCAGAAGCCTCCTCCCAGCGCTTTGTAGTATTGGCTACGGGCAGTCAGTTGTGTTTGTCGGGCATCAGCCAGCGCAAGCTGGGCGTTCAGCACCTTGATTGATTCGGAAAGCACTTCAAATTTGCTCGAGCGCCCGGCGTCGTAGCTTTTTTGGGTCAGCGCCAACGATTTTTTACGTGTTGCCACTTCGGCCTCGGAAGAAAGCACCTGGCTGTCGCTGGCGTCGCGCAAGACCATTGCTTCGTAAGTGTCACGGAAAGCGACCGAGACGGTGTAGCGGTAGTGGGCAACGGCTTTTTCGCGGCGTGCTTCGGCACCTTCGGTCTTTGACTGGACGAGGCCGGCATCGTAGATTGGCCCGGTCAGTCCGGCAGATGCATCCCAGAACAGGGGAAAGCCGGTGATCAGCCCGCTGGAACTGGCAATCAGGCCGGCGAGCAAGGAAAGGTTGAGGCGCGGATAGCGTTCAGCCTTGGTTGCATTAACGTCAGCATGGGCGGCAATCAGCATTTGTTCGGCGGAGGCAACATCGGGGCGACGCAGCAGCAGCGCAGAGTCGAATTCGCGCGGGGTGTTGGGCACTTGCGGTTGAGCGCCGCGCGGCAGATGTTCCGCCATCAACCTTGGGCTACGACCAACCAGAAGCTGCAAGGCGAGTTCGGTCTTGGCGATGGCGGTTTGAATGCTGGGGATACGCGCTTCGGTGGCTGACCATTCGGCAAGGCTTTGCTGGTAGGCCAGCTGGGTGCCTGCTTCTGCTTTCCAACGCCGGAATTCGAGATTGGCGGCGTATTTGAGGCTGGCTGATGCATCGCGCGTCATCACCAATTTGGCATCGAGGGTGCGTAGTTGCAGGTAAGTATCGACTACCGCTGATGAAATCGATAACGCCGTCGCGTTGCGCGTGTGCTCGGAAGCGACAAGACGGGCGAGTGCGGCGTCATTCATCTGGCGAATGCGGCCCCACAGGTCGATTTCCCAGCTGACCGCGGCACCAACGGCACCGGTGGCGGTGGTTTTGTTGATTTCGCTATCGGTGATGGCGATGGTCAGTTGCCGTTGAGTGGCGCCTATTTTGGCGATGCCATCGAGGCGCGGTGAAAGCAAGGCGCGGGCGGCACCAGCATTGGCACGCGCTTCTTCAATATTGGCAGCAGCCTTGGCGAGATCAAGGTTGTTCAACAGTGCTTCGTCGACCAGTTGATCCAGAACGGGGTCAGCAAAGGCTTTCCACCATAGACGGTCGATGCTCATCGGTTTTGGCGCTGCGGCGGGCAGGTCGATGGCTGGCGTTTCGTAAGCCGGCCAGATAACCGAGCAACCAGCAAGGCCCATAAGTCCGCTGAGCAGCAGACTGTGGGCAAAAAAGCGAGAGGCAGAGAACGTCATTTTGCGTGCGGAGTCCTTTGGGTGCAGGGTGAATGTCTCTCATTTCCCCTTTTACGCTCGGGATGTTAGCAAACCAGCACGAATTCAGGATGTTTTCTTGACCACAGAATAGCGTGTCAGTGTGCTTTCCCTGGCTTGTGCATGATCAACGATTGGCCCCGGATAATCACGCCCGATCACGACGCCGATTGCCTCCTGTTCAATGCGCCCCATCTGCCACGGGGCGTGAATATATTTGTTGGCGACCTTGGCCAGCTCAGGCACGTAGCGGCGAATGAACTTGCCTTCCGGGTCGAATTTTTCAGACTGAGTGATCGGGTTGAAGATACGAAAATACGGTTGCGCATCGCAGCCGCTGGATGATGCCCATTGCCAGCCGCCGTTGTTGGCCGAAAGGTCAAAGTCGTTGAGTTGCTCAGCAAAATATTTTTCACCGAGCCGCCAGTCAATGCCGAGATCCTTGGTCAAGAATGAGGCGACGACCATGCGTAGCCGGTTGTGCATCCAGCCGCAGTGTTTGAGTTGGCGCATGGCAGCATCGACCAGCGGGTAGCCGGTGCGGCCCTCGCACCAGGCTGTGTAGCCTTCCGGCCAGTCCGCCCATTGAATTGCATCGTAGTCTGGCTTGAAGGCCTGGCCGAGTCCGACTTGTGGGAAGCGGTCGAGAATCATGAAATAAAAATCGCGCCAGATCAGCTCACTAAGCCAGACTGCCGCTTCGTTTTGCCAGGCGAAACGCACCAGTTCGCGAATCGATAGTGTGCCAAAGCGCAGATGGATGGACAGGTAGGAAACGCCTTTGACTGCCGGGAAATCGCGCAGGGTACCGTAGCGCTTGATACGTCCGTCACTGAATTCGTCCCACAGGGCGCGAGCCCCATACATGCCGGGCGAGATACCAACTTCGTGCAAATCACTCGCTGCAAAGCCAATATCGGCCAAATCCGGCACCCCGGCCAACTCGGCACCCGCGAAATTGCCCTGGCAGCGGTAGGGGGCACAGTCTGTTACGGTCAACCGCCTTAACCAGGCATTTTTATAAGGTGTGAAGACCGAGAAAGGTTTGCCGGCCTGGGTTAGTACCTCGTCGCCATCAAAAATGGCCTGATCCTTGAGGCTGTGAAATGCGATACCGGCATTGCTCAGGGTTTCTGCAACGGTAGCGTCGCGAAGTTTGGCCGCAGGTTCGTAGTCGCGATTGGTGTAGACCGAGTTGACGCCTAATTCACCCGCCAGTTTTGGAATTTCGTCCTCCGCCCAGCCGTGGCGAACGATCAACCCGCCGCCTTTAGTGCGAAGTGCTGCATCCAGTTCAAGCAGTGATTCGTGGATGAAATGGACGCGCCGGTCGCACTTTGACTGCAGTGCATCGAGAATTTTTGTGTCGAAAACAAAGGCACAGAAAACCTGTTTTCCGTCGGCAAGTGCCGCGCTTAGGGCTGCGTGGTCGAAGTCACGCAAATCGCGACGAAACCAGACAAGGGTGCTTGAATTGCTCATCTGCGGTATTTTGAGGTGGAATGATTATTCATCGATTGCCTGAGTTTCATGGATTTTGGCATTCAACGTCAAACGTAAGTTGGCTATCCTAGCGTTCGCTGAGTTTCGGACTGGCATTAGGGATTGCATGAGCGGCATAAAAAAAAGCTGCCGGATAATTAAATCCGGCAGCTTTTTATTCAACAGATGGAGTGATCAAGTGCCGACGCGCCCGCCATTGGTTTTGGAAATAACGATAGTCGCCGAGCGCGGCCGGGCATTGCTGCCGCCCGCACCGTAGCCAGCGATACCAGGCCAGTGGCTGGTAAATTTGCTGGGATCGGCGATATCCGACATTTTGGTTGTTTCACCTGGATGCTGAATATTGATAAACAGGGTTTTGCCATCCGGTGTTTCACAGACGCCGGTAATTTCGCAGCCCGGGGTACCGACCAGAAAACGCTTGAGTGAATCAGCCGTCGCTTTTTTACCCGCAAAGGTATCAACTTTGAGCGTGCTGCCATCCGTCTTGGTATAGGTCAAACTGACTTTGCTGCCGTCGCCGACCAGCCCTGGCAGTGCTGCCAGCATCATGCAGTTGGTGACATCGGTATAAGCGCCGTCGTCGGTCTGAATCCAGCAGATGCCTGTTGAGGGCGTAAATGCCAGGCCGTCGGGACTGGAGAAATCCTGATCGGCGGTCAGGCCGGACAGATTGACCTTGGTGCCATCCGCCGTTGATTCAGCGCCAAAGAGGAAAACATCCCACTTGAAGGATGTTGCAGCAGCATCACTGCCGGTTTCGGCGATGCGAATAATGTGGCCATTTGGATTGCCGGTTTGATTGGTCGTGCCACTCTTCACGTCGGTGTAATAACGTGGATTGGCGCTGTCGACAACTGAATGCGAGGAGGAGGTCGCATCAACCTTTCGGTTGCTGTTGTTGGTCAGCGTGAAATAAATCTCGCCATTTTCCGGGTTGACCGCACACCATTCCGGGCGATCCATTTTGGTTGCGCCGACAGCGTCAGCCGCAAGGCGGGAATTGACACAAACGTCAGCTTGATCGGCAAAGGTGTACTTGCTGTAGCTTGCAATGGCCGGGGTGGTGATCGAAAGTTCGATCCATTGACCGCTGCCATCAGCATTGAATTTGGCGACATAAAGTTTGCCGTCATTCAGATATTTGTCACCGGTTGCCAGACGATCATTTGGGCTGGCATCTGCCGCGCTCCAGCTGGCAGCGGATACCCATTTGTAAATGTATTCGTTACGTGCGTCATCACCTTGATAAACGGCGAGCGGTTTGCCAACAATTTGACGTGAGAAGGCCGCTGCTTCGTGAGCGAAGCGACCAAGCGCAGTACGTTTGCGAACTACTTTGGTTTTGTCGTAAGGGTCGAGCTCGACGATGTAACCCATGCCATTCAGCTCGTTACGGTAGTCGTCAATGCCATCTGCCGAGGTGCCAGTCTGGGCGTTGATCCAGCGCGCGTATTTGTCATCATTGCCTGCACTTTCCCAGCCGTGGCGGCTGGCCGTACCTTCAGTGCTGCCATAACGATTGAGTGAGGTCACGCTCTTGTTGTTGCCTCGGGCAAGATTGTCACCTGTTGGGCGGGTGAAATAGCCATTCCAGTTTTCTTCACCACTCAACAAGGTGCCCCAAGGCGTACGCCCGGTGCCGCAATTATTGATTGTGCCGCGCGTCGTGGTGCCATCAGGCGCATATTTTGTTTTGAGCAGCGCATTGCCACGCGCCGGGCCGTGAATCTCCACCGGTGTCAATGGCGTAATGCGACGGTTGAAGGCTGATGATTGGACGTAAGCAAATTTGCCGCCATTCTTGCTGATTTCCATGACGGAAATACCGTGAATGGGGACTTCCTTATCAACTTCGCTGGCCGGGCGTGGCAAGGTATTGGTGCCACCGTTGCTGTGCAGGAAAAATGAGGAAAGTTTTTCGTTGGTGGTTGCTTCGTGATTCATTGCAATCAGTGCGCGCTCATTGCTGCTGGGAGCTGGTTTGCCGTCGGCACTCAAACCAAAATATTCCATGCCGTCGTGGTGGTCGCCGAAACGATTTTCGTAGTCGCTATCGGAGCCATCATTTTTATAGGTAGGGGTCGAGGCAGCTAACGGATCGCCCAATGCACAAAGCACTGAGTAGGTGTAGCCGGCGGGCAGCGTGATTGCATCCAGCAGATTTTTGGAAACGGCGCTAAAACCCAAGAGCTTTTCTGTGCTCGAAGTCGTTGGGGGTGTTGTGCTGGATGACGAGTCGCTATCCGAGTTACATCCGGCCAGAGAGGAAAGCGATACGCCGCTGAACAGGGCGAGGGCACCTGAACCGATACCACTTAGAACAAAGCCACGGCGGCTCAGGCGGGCGTCAAGAATATTGTTGAACGACGGATTTTCCGAAGTGTTGTAGCCAATGTCATCCGGATCGATGTTGCTCAGGGATGAGGGGGATTTCTTCATGCTGGTCTCCGAAATGGGGGATTGAACAGATCGTATTGGTAGAAAAGTAACGATGATTATCTGTCGCTAAAATGACAGCCATGTGACGGTTCGGTGATCTCTTGACGCTTGAGATGCCAAGCCTCTGGAAAAGGCGTAACCATGCCAGGGCTGTTTTCCCTTAAAATTCCGTTCATGGACAACGTCAATCTGACCGATAACTTCCTCATCGCCATGCCGGCGCTTGAAGACCCCTATTTTGCCAACGCCCTCGTCTATATCTGCGAGCACAACGAAAACGGGGCGCTGGGCATTATCGTCAATCGGCCGATTGACATGAATCTGGCGGGTTTGTTCGACAAAATCGACATCAAGCTGGAGGCCGAAAGTCTCGCCAATCTGCCGGTCTATTTTGGCGGCCCGGTGCAACTGGATCGCGGTTTTGTACTGCATCGCCCGATTGGCCTCTGGCAATCAACGCTGGCGGTCAATGATGAAGTTGGCCTGACCAGTTCGCGTGATGTACTGGCCTCGGTTGGCAGCGAAGGTTTGCCGGCTGAGATTCTCGTTACCCTCGGCTATTCCGGCTGGGATGCCGGGCAGCTTGAAAACGAATTGGCGCAAAATTCCTGGTTGACCGTACCGGCCAAGGCCAGCATTCTTTTTGATCTGCCGCCGGAGGAGCGCCTGCCCGCTGCGATGCAAAAACTCGGCATCAGTTTCAGCCAGCTTTCCGACGTTGCCGGACATGCCTGAGGGCACTGTCCTCGCCTTCGATTTTGGCGAGAAGCGGATCGGCGTCGCCACCGGCGAAACCCTGTTAGCCAGCGCTCACCCGCTGGCGGTGATCCGTGCAGAATCGAACGATGACCGCTTTGCCGCCATCGGCAAGCTGATCGCCGAATGGCAGCCGGTGCAACTGGTCGTTGGTTTGCCAACCCATGCCGATGGCACGCCGCACGAGATGACACGTCTGGCCACCAAGTTCGCCGAACGGCTGAAACGCCGCTTTGATATACCCGTCGCCTTTGCCGACGAACGCCTGACCTCGCTCGATGCCGAATCGCGCCTGCGCGAAACCGGGCGCAATAGCAAATCCGCCAAGCCGCTGCTCGATGCTGTTGCGGCCCAACTCATCCTTCAAACCTGGTTCGAAAGCCCGCACCATGTCACCCCTAGCTAATCCGCTACCCGATGCCGAGGCGCAGTGTCGCCAACTGGCCGACCTGATCCGCCCGCATCTCCATCGCAATCCCGCCTTGATCGGTATTTACAGTGGCGGTGCCTGGATCGCCGAGCGCCTGAAGGAGTTGCTCAGCTTGCCGGAAGATATCGGCCTGATTGATGTCTCCTTCTACCGCGATGACTTCGCCGAAAAAGGTTTGCACCCGCAGGTCAAGCCGACGGTGATCCCCTTCGACGTCGAAGGTCGCCACCTGATCCTGGTGGATGACGTGCTCTTTACCGGCCGCACGACACGCGCCGCCTTGAACGAACTCTTTGACTACGGCCGCCCGGCCTCGGTCAGCATGGCAGTGTTGGCCGACCGGGGCGGACGCGAGCTGCCGATTGGCGCCGCGTATTGTGTCTGGGATGTCGATTTGAGTGATGGCCAGAACCTGGTGCTTGGTCGCAATGATGACGGTCAACTCGCCTGGAGGCTCGAAAATGCATAACCCGCAGTTGAACAAGGATGGCGAACTGACTCACCTGCTCTCGGTTGAGGGCTTGCCGCAGCGGATCCTGACGCAGATTCTCGATACCGCCGCTTCCTTCATGGAAGTCTCGGCGCGCGATGTGAAGAAGGTGCCGCTGCTGCGCGGCAAGAGCGTTTTCAACCTCTTCTTCGAGAACTCGACGCGCACCCGCACCACCTTCGAGATCGCCGCCAAGCGTTTAAGTGCTGACGTCATCAACCTCGATATCAACAAGTCGTCAGCTAGCAAAGGCGAAACCCTTCTCGATACCATCGACAACCTGTGCGCCATGCACGCCAACCTGTTTGTCGTGCGCCATGCCTCGAGCGGCGCGCCTTACCTGATTGCGGAACACCTGCATAAAGTGGGTCGCGACGACATTCACGTCGTCAATGCCGGCGATGGTCGTCATGCCCACCCGACGCAGGGCTTGCTCGACATGTACACCATCCGCCACTACAAAAAGGATTTCACCCAGCTACGGGTAGCGATTGTTGGCGACATCCTGCATTCACGAGTCGCCCGTTCCGATATTCATGCCCTGACTACGCTCGGCGTGCCGGAAGTCCGCGCCATCGGCCCGGAAACCTTGCTGCCCAAGCACCTCGACAAGCTTGGTGTGCATGTCTTCCACGACATGAATGAAGGCTTGAAGGATTGCGACGTGGTCATCATGCTGCGCCTGCAAAACGAGCGCATGACCGGCGCCCTGCTGCCTTCTGCTGGCGAATACTTCCGCCATTACGGCCTGACGCCGCAAAAACTGGCGCTGGCCAAGCCGGACGCTATCGTCATGCATCCGGGGCCGATGAATCGTGGCGTCGAAATCCACTCGGCGGTCGCCGACGGGCCGCAGGCCGTGATCCTGCCCCAGGTTACTTTTGGCATTGCCGTGCGCATGGCCGTCATGAGCATCGTTGCGGGGAATTAAGATGAATATCGAAATCAAGCATGGCCGAATAATTGACCCGAAAAACGGCGTCGACCGTAACACATCCCTTTTTATTGCCGACGGCAAGGTCGTCGGTATCGGTGAAGCACCCGCTGGCTTCTCTGCCGAGCAAACCATCGATGCCACCGGCTGCATCGTCTGCCCCGGCTTGATCGATCTCGGCGCCCGCCTCAACAGTATCGAAGCCGAACTGGCGGCGGCAGTTGCCGGTGGTGTGACCTCTGTTGTCGTGCCGCCCGATGTTGATCCGCCGCTGGATGAGCCGGAGCTGGCTGATCGGCTAGTACATCGCGGCAAGGAAATCCGCAAGGCACGCGTGCTGCCGCTCGGTGCACTGACTTTGGGCCTTAACGGCGAACGTCTGTCCGAACTCGCCGGCCTCAAAAAAGCCGGTTGCGTTGCCTTCTCGCAAGCCAATAAGCCGGTAGTTGATACCGAAGCCTTGCTGCGCGCGATGGAATACGCCGCCACTTTCGGCTTTGCCGTCTGGCTGCAGCCGCAGGACTACTGGCTGTCACGCAACGGCATCGCCCACGAAGGCGAAGTCTCCAGCCGCCTCGGTCTGGCCGGCATCCCGGTTGCTGCCGAAACCATCGCCATTGCCACCATCGTCCAACTGGTGCGCGACACCGGCTGCCGCGTGCATCTGACCCGGCTTTCGTCTGCACCCGGCGTTGCCTTGCTGGCCCAAGCCAAAGCCGAAGGCTTGCCGATCAGCTTCGACATCGGTGTCCATCATCTGTTGCTCACCGAAAACGACATCGGCTTCTTCAATCCACACGCTCGTTTCTGCCCGCCGCTGCGCGCACAAAATGACAGGCTGGCCTTATCGAATGCCGCTGCCTCCGGTTTGGCGGCAATTTGTTCTGACCACACGCCGGTTGCGGTGGACGACAAACTGCTCCCCTTCGGCGAAGCCAAGCCCGGTGCTACCGGCCTTGAAGTGCTGTTGCCGCTGACCCTGAAATGGGCCGAGGCCGCCCATGTTTCCTTATCCGATGCCTTGGCGCGCATCACGTCCGCTCCGGCTGAAGTGCTGGGTTTGGAAAGCGGTCAATTGGCGGTTGGCGCAACTGCCGATATCTGTATTTTTGACCCGGAAGCGATTTGGCAACTGACGCCGGATGCGCTGAAGAGTCGCG